>ERZ1370068.7179-contig-6110_pt1 | contig 247206 bp, 266 predicted proteins | sample MGYA00561227_ERZ1370068 | MGnify/ENA primary metagenome ERZ1370068 (study PRJEB38410, sample SAMEA6850437) | metagenome | study: Metagenomic assessment of the ecological functions of the soil: analysis of the soil microbiota associated with the...
TTGTACCGCTTCACGTTCGTTACGTATTGCTAAGCTCTCGCGGCGGAACTTCGAGCTGATCTCGACCCGGAGCGGCTCCCCCGCTCGAACGTCGAGCGTCGAGCCCGAGACGCCTGATCGAGACGGCGTGCGCCTCCCGCGCGCGAAGCCCGATGTCCATCCACTCGTGCTCGGATCCCAGCGCGCCTCGTAGACGAAGCGCCGCTGGTCGAACGTCGCGCTCGAGCTCGCGATTGACGGCGGTGAGCGCGTTGCGGACGAACGCTTCGGTCACGCCGCTGCGGTCGTTGTACGCCGCCTCGCAGGCGGGCGACGTCCTTGACGAGGTCGAGGCCGACGCAGGAGCGCGTCGTCGCGCGCGAGCGCTGCCGGCCAGCGTCGCGAGCAAGCTCGCGACCGGCTGCTCCGGGTAGAGGTTCCCGATCGTGCTTCCGAGGAAGGCGATCAGACGGCGGCCGCCGCCGGGAGCGCGTCCGAGATCGCGCTCGAAGTCGCCGACGATCGGCTCGACGGAGACCCGCGGATAAGCGTCGGCGATCGCGCTGCGCGCTCGCGCGCAAGCGTCTGCTCGCTGACGTCGAGCGGAACGAAGCGCTCGAGCGTGCCAGCGTCCGAGCGCGTCCAGGAGGAGCCGGGTGTTCTTCGGCGTTCCCCGCGCCGAGCTCGACGAGCGTGCGCGCCTGCGTGCGCTGGCGATCCCGGCCGCCCGTGCGCGCAGGATCTCCCGCTTCGCGCGCGTGGCAGGTAGTACTCCGGCAGCCGCGTGATCTCGCTCGTACAGCTGTGAGCCGCGCTCGTCGTAGAGCCAGACGGCGGGCAGCTCCTTCGGCTCAGCGCTGCAAGCTCCGGCGCGTCGCCTCGTACGAGCGCCGAGCGACTGTCCGTCGGTCAGCGCTCTAGACATCGCGCGCGCAGCGGAGGCCGGAGAAGATCTGCCGCCGCTGCGGCAGATCCCAGTTGCGGAACGTGGGCCGGGCGACGAGCGGATCAGTGAACCACGAGCCGCCGCGCAGCACCCGGTACTCGTCGCCGAAGAAGGCCTCCGAGTACTCCGCGTAGGGAAAGGCGCGGAAGCCTGGATAGCCGTCGAAGAACGACGACGTCCACTGCCAGACGGCGCCGCTGCCAGTGCTCGAGCTCCGCGCCGACCGTCTTCACCGCCTTCTCCCACTCGGCCTCCGTCGGCAGGCGCTTCCCGCCCAACGCGCGTACGCCTCCGCCTCGTGAAACGAGACGTGCTGGACCGGAGCGCGCGGGCGTGCGGCGAGATCCCAGCAGAGCGGCGCGGCCGCTCCTCGGCCTCGCACGAACGCCGCGTACTCCGCGTTCGTCACCAGGGCGCGGTCGATCCGAGAACGGCGGCAGCTCGACGACGTGCGCGGGCCGCTCGTTGTCGTAGGCCCACGGGTCCGTCGGAGCCGAGCGTGAACGGGCCGCCCGGAACGGTGACCTCGCCGCTCGCCTCGACCTCCGGCAGCGCTGCGCTGCGGACCGGTCAGGCCCGCGAGCGCCAGCGTCTGCGCCATCGTCTCGCGCGTGCTGGAGCTCGTGCTGGACGACCATCCCGACGACGAAGCCCGTCCCAGCAGCGGATCACCACCGTTGAGAGACAGCTCGGGGAGAGCGCGAGCACGGCTTCGCGCACCTCCGTCGACGTAGGCGCGCGCGGCCTCCGGCGACAGGATCGGCAGCTCGCCGCGCTCGGCTGCGCGCGTGAGCGAACGAGTCGTAGAGGTCGTCGTACTCGGCGACACCGCGTCCCGCCCGCCGACGCGTCGCAGGAGCCAGAGCTCCTCGAAGTGACCGATGTGAGCGAGATCCCAGACGAGCGGCGACTGGAGCGGCGAGACCTGCCGCGTCAGCTGCTCGTCCGAGAGCGGCTCGAGCAGCGCTTCGGTTCGCCGTCGCGCGTGCTCGAGAGCGGCCGCGAGGTCAGTACGGTGACACCGAGCTCGGCGAGGCGGCTGAAGATGAGCGACGCGACCATCGATCCTTCGCCGACGGCGGCGGCGACGCGTTTGGTCGAGCCGTGGCGAACGTCGCCGGCGGCGAAGAGCCCGACGCGGCTCGTCTCGAGCGGGAGCGGATCGCGCTCGAGCGGCCAGCAGTCCGGCGCGTTGCCGTTCGCGAGCGAGATCCTGGCCGGTCAGGATGTAGCCGGCGGAATCGGTGAGGACGTGCTCGCGCGAGCACCACTCGGTGTGCGGGCGACCGCCGATGCAGAGGAAGACGCCGTCGACCGCGCGCGTCTCGGCCTTGCCGGCCGCGTCGGCGAAGGTCACTGCGCGCGATCCTGTCGCCGTTCGGATGCAGCTCGGTCAGCTGCGTCTCCAGGTGGACGTCGATCAGCGGGTGGTGCTCGATCCGCTCGATCAGGTAGGCGCGACATCGCTCTTGCTGAGGCGGTCGCCGCGCACGAGCATCGTCACCCGCGCCGTCTGCGTTCGCGAAGTTGAGGACGGCCTGGCCGGCCGAGTTGCCGGCGCCGACGACCACGACGCTCTGCCCGGCGCATTGCGCTGCCTCGCTGCGGCCCGGCTCCGTAGTAGACGCCGTGGCCGATGAGCTCGTCGATGCCGTCGAGGTCGAGCCGCCGTCCAGTCCATGCCCGTCGCCGCCAGTACGACCGACGCGGTCACCTCCGAGCCGTCGTCGAGGATCAGCTCGACGGGCTCGTCGTGGCCGTTCAGCCGGCTGCCCGTGACGCCGCGCAGGAGCATCAGCTCGGCGCCGAAGCCTTCCGCCTGCCGACCGGCCAGCCGCGCCAGCTCGGCGCCGCCGATCCCGTCCGGGAAGCCGAAGAAGTTCTCGATCATCGTCGCGTACGAGGCCTGGCCGCCCGGCACGTCGCTGGTCGCAGACGATCGTCGACGAGGCCGTCCGGAGGCGGCGTAGACGGCGGCGGCGAGGCCCGCCGGCCCGGCGCCGATGACGACGAAGTCGTAGTGCTTCCGCTTTGGCGGCTGGCAAGCCGCCCCACGCAGTCTGCAATCGACTCGACGCGTCGCGCCCGTGAGCGTCTTGCTCGCCGTCGACGACGACGGGCAGCGTCGCATCGATCAGCCCGAGCCGCTTCGAGCAAGACGGTCGGCCTCGGCCGAGCCCGCCTCGTGCCACTCGTACGGCTGCGCGGTGCGCGTCAGGAAGTCGCGGAGCCGGTAGTGCTCGGCGTCCATCCGCCGACCGACGACCTGCACCGTTGGACGCACCGGGCTCACGCGCGCTCGATAGTAGTGACCCGCTACAGGGTCACGGAATGAACGCCAGGAGGATTTGGCGCAAAACAGTCTGTTGCCGCCGGGCCGCGCTGCTCGCCCCCTGGCACCGTCCTCAGTCGCGCCCATATCTACGGATATGGACGCTCCCTGCGCTCCTCCCAGGGAACGAGCATCGCACCCCGGCGACGAGCGGTTTTACGCCAAACCCTCCTAGTTCTTGAGCAACACCCGGCGGAGCTCGTCCTCCTTGCCGGGCTGCGAGGATCGCGAGCACCTGGTCGCCCGGCTGCGAGCTCCGTCGAGCCGACCGCGATCTCCGACCTGCCGTCGCGCATGACCGAGATCAGCCGCGAGCCTTCGGGCAGCTTCGAGCTTCTCGACGCGCTTGCCCGCGACGCGGCGAGTCCTCGTCGATCTGCACCTCGACGATCTCGAGGTTCTCCTTGCGCAGCTCGAGCAGGTGGATCGAGGTCGTGCTCGGGCACCTCGTGCTCGATCGAGCGCCATGATGCTCGACGGTCGCGCAGACCGTCGGCGAGATGCCGAGCAGGTCGAAGTGCGCCTGGTTGCGCGGATCGTTCACGCGCGCGATCACCTTCGGCGACGCCGTACTTCTCGCTGCGCGAGCTGGCAGATGATCGAGGTTGTCCTCGTCGTCGCCGGTGACCGCGAGCGACGAGGTCGGGCGGGCGCTTGATCCCCGCGCGCTCGAGCACGAAGCAGCTCGGTCGCGTCGCCGCAGCTGCACCTGGTGCTCGAACTCGTGCTCGAGCCGCTCGAAGCGGTCGCGCCGCTGCTCGATCAGCGTCACCTCGTGGCCGTGTGCGCGAGCAGCGAGTCCGCGCGAGGTTCGCGCCGACCTTGCCGCCGCCTGCAATGAGGACGTACACTCTAAGCCGTGCACCGCCTCGCGCGGAGGAATCGCGCAGGCGCGCGACGGCTTCGATCAGCGCGTCGATCGCCGCTCGTCGTCGGGCAGATCGTGCGCAGGCCGCGCGTCCTGGTAGAAGTCGGCGCGCGCGGGATCGAGGATGCGGACGACGACGCACTCGGTCGCCGAAGCGCTTCTGCGCGACCTGGCCGATCACGAGGTTCGTGTTGTCGCCGTCGGTCGCGACGACGACCGCGTCGGCGTCCTCGATGCCGGCCTCGCGCAAGCACGTCGACGTCCATGCCGTGGCCGAGCGACGAACCGCCGCGCCAGTCCTCGCCGAGCCGCGCGAGCGCCTCCTCCTTCTCGTCGACCGCGGTCACCTCCCAGCCCTCTCGGCGAGCTGACGCTGCGCGACATTCGACCCGACACGGCCGCAGCCGATCACCAGTGCCTTCACGGGCTCACCGTAGCTCACGTTGTGGCATATGCAGGCTCTTCGTCCGTCCGCCTCCAGAACCCCCTGCGGGAACGCGACGACCGAGCACCTCGCAGGGCGCCTTCTTCAGCACATAGTCGACCGTCGGCGAGAAGAAACGCGACTGGCGCCGCCACGCGCGGGGCCGAGCCGAGCACGATCAGATCGACTCCCAGCTCCTCGGCCTGGCTGACGATCGCGTCGCCCGATCGAACGGGCGCGGACCGTCCTTCCCTTGACCTCGACGTCGTGATCGGCGCCCAGCAGCTGGGCTTCGGCCAGTGCAGCGGTGGCACCGCTCTTCCTCTTCGGGGAGCTCGCCGTCGAGGGGCAGCTCCATCGGCACCCGGATGACGTGCAGCGCCCAGACCGACGCGCTCTCGATTCCTGCGCGAGCTTCACCGCCGTCGCAACCATCTCCTCGCCGATCGTCGCCGAGCTTCATCGGGCACGAGGATGCTCGAGTACTGCGCCTCGGCGAGGTCGAGGTGCTCGTCCGGCCGAGACGACCCGCTCGGGTCAGTCCGTTCGCCGCGCGAGCGTCGGACGGACGACGTACATCAGCAGGCCGGCCGCGAGCCAGGCCGGCCCGCGTAGCGGGCGCCTTGGTGGGTCGCGATGCGCGATGATCCAGACGATGAACGGTCAGGAACGCGCCGACGACCGCCGGCACCGGCACGCGGCCGACGCGTTCAGCGGCACCCGGTACGGCCGCCGCGTTCTCCGGCTGGCTGAAGCGCAGCTTGATCACCGCGAGCTGCGCGGCCGTGAAGGCGAGCAGGACACCGAAGCTGAAGAGGCTCGGCGAGGAAGAGGACCGGGTGCGCTGAGCGCGCAGCCGAAGTCGTGATCAGCAGCGCGATCGAGATCAGCGCCGCGGCGATGATCGACTGCGGGGCGATGACCGAGCGGCGGCTGAGGCGACCGAAGACGCGCGGCAGCTGGCCGTGCTCGCCGAGCGAGTAGGCGAGGCGGCCGAAGCCGGACGATCGAGGTCGCCGCCGCGGTCATCAGGATCAGCGCGCCCTGTCAGTGCCGACGAAAACCTGCAGCGGCGCGCCGAGCACGTCGGGCAGGTGCGTCGCGGAGTCTGCGCGACGATGCCCATCGAGCGGCGCCGTCGCCCAGTTGCTGCCGAGCTGCGTACCGGGCTCGGCGGGAAACGCCGAGAGCCCGACGACCGCGATCGCGACGTAGAGGACGACGACGAGCCCGATCGCCCCGAAGAGGCTCCGCGGCAGGTCACGGCCGGGGCGCCGCGCCTCCTCGGCGAGGTTCGCGACGGTCTCGAGGCCGGTGTACGCGAGCATCGCCAGCGGCAGCGCGAACGCGATCGAGTGCCAGGTCGGATTGCTCGCCGAGCGACGTCCCGTGCGCTGAGTGCGTGCGGCGAGAAGAGCAGCGCAAGCCCGAGCGACGACGAGCAGCAGCTGGGTCGCGAGGTCGACAGCGCGACGATCACGAGCGCGAAGCGGTGAAGATGCGCCGGTTTACGGAGCAGGCGGAACGGCGGCGATGGCCGGCGATCACGGCGCAGCCGGCGACGACGTCCCATGGTCTGTGTGATGTTGGTGAAGAGCGCCGCAGCGGCGTAGTGGGGAACGAAGAGGGCGGCCAGCGCGATCACGATCAGGTAGTCGAGGAAGAGCGCCCAGCCGGTGATGAAGCCCGCAGAAGTCGTTGAACGCGATCCGGACGAACGTCGCCGCGCCGCCGGTCTCGCGGATCGCGGCCGTGCCCTCGGCGTACGAGAGCGAGACGACCAGGAAGAGGCGCCTGTCGACGAGCAGAACGAGCCGGCGTGAAGCCGAGCGCGTGGCAGGCGATGATCCCGAGCGCGAAGTAGATCGAGCGAGGCGATCTCGCCGTAGGCGATCGAGAACAACGCCGGCGCGTCGAGAACTCGCTGTAACCGAGGCAGCTTGCGCGCCATTTAGCGCAGCTTAGGACTGTCCCCGAACGGCGACTGGCGTAGAACCGCTTCGCCCTAGAGGACAGACCCCAGGGACTGTCCCCGAACGGGGACTGTCCCTGAAAGCCGCTGCGGCCCTAGAACCGCTTTAGGGACAGAGCCCCTCCGGGGACTGTCCCTACCGACTGTCCCTTGGCGTTCGCGACCGCAGCAGGTACAACCGTCCGACCCCCAGGGCGCCGAACAACACGCCCAACACGTAGCCGACCAGACGCCACCGCCCCGCACCGCGGTGACGACGACCAGCGCGATCCCGATCCCCGAAACGCAACCCCGAACAGCGCCGTCGCGCGCCCGATAGAAGTTCATGCGGCGACAGCCTTCTTCCCAGCCACGACCATCACGCGGGAGGGCGCGTTCTTGAGGATGAAGTCGACGGTCTCGCTGAAGATCGCCCGCTGCGGCCGATCCGCGCGCGGCGCGCCGATGACGATGATCTCCGTCTGGCGCCGCTCCGCCTCGCGGACGATCGCGCGTCCCGGGCTGCGGGCGCGCAGCAGCCGTCCGACCACTTCGACGCCGTAGAGCTCACCGATCGCGACTGCCGAGTCGAGGGCCTCGTTCGCCGCGGCTTCGGCCTCAGGCAGGTCGGCGTCGAGAGGCAGCTCAAGCGGCACCACGACGACGCTCACTGCCGCGATCGAAGAGCTGGCGCTCGGCCGCGAGCCGGCAGGCAAGGTCGATCGCTTCCTCCGACTCGCGTCCCGGCCTCACCGGTACCAGGACGCTGCGGTACTCCAGCGCGATTGCAGGGCCGATCAAAACCGGGCGCCCGCACCGTTTCGCGCAGCCCCGCATGGACCACATAGCGCCGGTAGGTCGTGTACAGGATCAGCCCCAGGATCAGCCAGCCGAGGCCGACCAAGCGGGCGTCCGCCTTCTGGACGACGACCACCAGCCAGGCGGCCGCCGTCCCGAGCGCCGCCGAAGATCGCGAACAGGGGCCAGTCGACACCGCCGATGCGCAGGTTCGGGCGGGCGCGAAAGCGCATCTCGCGGTCGTCGGCGCTTGACTCGCAGCGCGATGATCGAGAGCGTGCGCAATCGTGAACGAAGCATCGCCCCGAACGCGTACATGTTCCCGAGGAACGTCGTCCTGCCGGGCAGCAGAACGGCGATCGAGATGAGTCCGGCCGAAGACGAGCGAGCGACAACCACGGCGTCTTGAACCTCGGATGCAGCCGCCGGAAGACCTCCGGGATCTGCCGGTAGCCCGCCATCGCGTAGGTGATCCGCGAGGCACCGATCACGCCCGCGTTCGTCGCGATGAAGAGGATCGTCGCAGCGAGGATGCCGACGTAGATCTTCGCGACGCTGAGCACCGTTCCGTGCAGGCCCAGGTGCTCGACGACGCCGAGCACGGGGTCGTTGGCGAACCCGCCTCCGCCGCCAGACGTCGGCTGCTCGCCGAGCAGCGTTGCGTACCCACCGTCCACGCGGTGCACCGGCAGCGCCGAGAGCGCGATCAGCGGCAGCGTGAAGTAGATGGCGAAGACGGCGCCCGCGACCCACGAGATCGAGCGCGGGATGTCGCGCGGCGGGTCGCGTGCCTCCTCGGCGAGGTTCGAGACCGTCTCGATCCCGGTGTAGGCGATCATCGCGATCGGGATCGCGAGAAAGAAGCTCGACCACGTCGGCGCGACGCCCCAATGGATGATTCGCCGAGAAGACCGTGTGCGGGCTGAAGATCAGCGCGAACCCGACCAGCACGAGCAGGAGCTGCGTTGCGAAGTCGACGACCGCGAGGAAGATGTTCAGGCTCGCCGCTTCGCTGAATGCCGACGATGTTCAGCAACACGAGTAGCGTGATCACGATCGCGCCGCCGACGATGTCCCACGGATTCGTCCGCAGCGGTTCCCAGAAGATCGAGAGGTAGTGCGGCACGAAGAACGCCGAGATGGCGATCGTGATCACGTAGTTGAGCATCTGCGCCCAGGCGGCGATGAACGAGACGAGCTCGTTGAAGCGCGTGCCGGGCGAAACTCGAGGAGCCGCCGGCCTCGGGAAAGCGAACCGTCCCCTCCGCGTAGGTCGCAGCGGTTGCGGCGAAGATCAGCCCGCTGATCACGAAGACGAGCGGCGTCAGCCCGAGGCGCGATCCCCGCGACCAGGCCGAGCGCGTAGTAGATCGAGGAGCCGACGTTCCCGTAAGCGGTCGCGAAGAGCGCAGGCGTGCCGAGGACGCGCTCCAGACGTTGTTGGCGACGCCGCCGCGGCTACGCGCGGATGCTACTTCGCGGCGCGGCGAGCTATCTCGCGGGACTTATCCTGTTTCGGTGAAGACAACGGCATCCCAGCTCGGCGAGGGCCATATTCTCGTCGTCGACGACGAGCCGCACATCCTGCGCGCGCTACAGGCCACCTTGCGCGGCGCGGGCTACGACGTCGTCACTGCCGCCACGGGCGAGGAGGCGCTCGGAGCGCCGCGGTTCGCCCTCCGAAGGCCGTCATTCTCGACCTGGTTCTCCCGGACCGGCACGGTTTGGACGTCTGCCGCGAGCTGCGCGCGTGGACGGAGGTTCCCATCCTCGTCCTCTCTGCCGTCGGCGACGAGCGCGAGAAGGTCGCCGCGCTCGACGCGGGCGCCGACGATTACGTGACGAAGCCGTTCGGAATCGGACGAGCTGCTGGCGCGGCTGAGGGCCGCCCTCCGCAGGACGGCGCCCGAGACCGGGCCGATCTTCGAGATCGGCGAGCTCGTCGTCGACCTCGACAAGCAGGTCGGTCACGTTCGCCGGCGAGCCCGTCGCGCTGACGCCGAACGAGTTCGATCTCCTGCGTCTGTTCGCGCGAAACGAGGGCAAGCTGCTGCACGCACCCAGCCATCCTGCGCGAGGTCTGGGGGCCGGCCTACGACGCCGAGTCGCACTACCTGCACGTCTACGTCTCACAACTGCGGCAGAAGCTCGAGCCCGACCCTGCCCGGCCCGCTACCTGCTGACCGGAGCCGGGCGCCGGCTACCGGCTCAGTGGACCTCTCAAGCGCGAGGCCTGAGTGTTGGCTGGCAAATGGCGGAGGCGCAGTGCTGGGGTCGCGTTCAGCATCGTCGCCGTCGCCGTCGTCACGGGGCGGTCTACGCGCTGCGTCCGGTCGCTCCGGTCGTCAGCCTGGGCGTGCTCTACGTGCTCGCCGTCGTCGCGGTTGCTGTCGTCTACGGGCTCGCCTACGCGATTCCGGTCTCCATCGCCTCGATGCTGACGTTCAACTTCCTCTTCCTGCCGCCGGTGCACACGTTCGCGCTCCGCGAGTCCGAGAACTGGGTCGCGCTCGCTGTCTACCTGACGGTCGGCGTCGTCGTCAGTGAGCTCGCAACGCGCGTCGCGGCGGCTGGCGCGCGAGGCCGTCGAAGCAGAGACGCTCCGCCAGGCCGACGCGGTCAAGACCGCGGTCCTCCACGCCGTCAGCCACGACCTGCGCTCGCCCCTGACCGCGATCCGCGCCGCGAGCGAAGGCCTGGACAATCCAGCCCTCCAACTGGACGCCCGAGAGCGTGAAGATCTCTTCGAGACGATCACGAATCGAAGTGCGCCGTCTCGAGCGGCTCGTCGAGAACCTGCTCGATCTCTCGCGACTCGAAGCCGGGCCAGCGCGGCGCACGCCCGAGCTCTGGACGGTCGATGCGCTCCTTGCCTCGGCGCTCGAGCAGCTCGGCAGCGAGGCCGACCGGGTCGAGACGCATTTCGCCGCCGATGCAGTCCTCGTTCGTGTCGACGGTCCGCAGCTCCACCGCGTGTTGGTAAACCTGCTCGAGAACGCCTTGAAGTTCTCATCGCCGAGCGACCCGATCGACGTCACCGTCGAAGGGGGCGGCGGTCGCGTCGCCGTCCGCATCCGCGATCGAGGTCCCGGAGTAGCCGAGAGCGACCGGGAAAGGATCTTCGACCCCTTCGAGCGAGGAAGCAGCGCCGGCCCCGGGAGTGGCCTCGGGCTTGCGATCGCAAGAGGGTTCGCCGAGGCGAACGGCGGTCGGGTTTGGGTGGAGCCCCAGACTGACGCGACGAGCGGCTCGACGTTCGTCCTCGAGCTCCCAGCGACCGAAGAAGGAGCCGCCTTGAGCAAATCTTGAGGCGCGGCGGCGCAATCTTGAGGCGGGGCTGACAAGACCCCGCCTACGTTGGTCAGGTGGCGTCTTTCCGGTCTTTCCTCTCTCGACAAACGTTCGATCGCGGGCGCCGGCGGCTGCGTCGCACGACCCGTCGCCTCGTCGGACTCCAGCGGATGGTCGTCGTCCCACTGCTCGACGCAGAGCACACGCGCCATGCGCTCGATCTGGCCTGCCGCCTTGCTGCCGACCGCGGCTCGCGCGTGCTCCTGCTGGCGCCGTTGTATGTCGACTGGGAGCTACCGCTTGAAGCTCACTTCAAGCCGGGAGGAGGCAGCGCTCCAGGCCGAACTCGATCGCGAACGGGCGATTGCCGAAAGCTACGGCGTCGGTGCCCACGCTCAAATCGTCCGCACGCGGCCCGGGGAGCTCGGGAAGGGTGTCGCGGAAGCGGCCGAGGAGGTCCGGGCGTCGCTGATCGTCGTCGGCGCCCCCGTCGATTCGCAGCGTGGATTCCGCCGGCCGTTCTCGCGCGATGTCTGGTCGGTGCTGAACGACGCACCTTGCCCGGTGCTGATCGCGACCGGCGCTCCACCGAGGGCCAGCCGGGCCGTCGCATGAGCCGAGCAACATTGGAAGCGCCGCCCGTTCGCTCGCCTGAAACGGGCGATCGTCGGTCGCCCGATGGCGAGCGCCGAGCTCGAGGAGACGCTGCTACCGAAGACATTGGCGCTGCCGATCTTCGCCTCGGACCCGCTCTCGTCGGTGGCCTATGCGACGGAGTCCGCGCTGGTCGTCCTGGTTGCTGCCTCTGCTGGCGCAGCCCATCTCGTCTTCCCCATCTCGATCGCAATCGCGGCGCTGCTCGCGATCGTGGTCGCTTCCTATCGCCAGACCGTGCAGGCCTACGAGACCAGTGGTGGGGCCTACATCGTCGCGAAAGACAACCTCGGGACGCTTCCGAGTCTCGGTCGGCGCCGCAGCGCTGCTGACCGACTACGTGCTCACGGTGGCTGTCTCGATCTCCGCCGGCATCTTCGCCGTGACGTCGCTCGCGCCCTCGCTCGAGGCCCACTAAGGGTCCTGCTCTCGCTGGGATGTTTGGGCGTGATTGTCCTCGTCAACCTACGCGGCGTCCGCGAGTCGGGCCTCGCATTCGCGCTCCCCACATACGCCTTCGTCGCTTCCATGTTCGCGCTCGTGGGTGTCGGTCTCGTGAAGACTCTTCTCGGCCAAGCGCCCGCATGCGGTCGTTCCTCATCCGGTCGCAACCGGTGCCGGCGAGCGTGACGTTGTTCGTGCTGCTGCGCGCTTTCTCCTCGGGCTCGACGGCCCTGACCGGTGTCGAGGCGATCGCAAACGGCGTCAATGCGTTCCAGGCGTCCGCACGGCAGGAATGCCGCGACGACGCTCGCCATCCTCGGGGCGATTGCAATCACGCTCTTCCTCGGGGTCTCGTATCTCGCCGTCCACGAGCACGCCCGCCCGAGTCAGACGGCTTCGCGTCGTCTCGCAGATCGCCCGTGCGACCTTCCCGGCGGGATCAGCCGCCAGCTTCCTCTACTACGCGGTGCAGGTGACGACCCTCGCTGATCCTCGTTCTCGCCGCGAACACGTCCGTTCCAGGGTTTCCGCGCCTCGCGGCGCTGCTGGCACGGGACGACTTCGCGCCGCGGCAGTTCACGAACCTCGGTGACCGGCTCGTCGTTCTCGAACGGGATGCTCGTGCTCGCGACTGCTGGCGGGCTTGCTGATCTGGATCTACGGCGCGCAACGTCAACTCGCTGATCCATCTGTACGTGATCGGCGTCTTCACCGCCTTCACGCTCTCGCAGGCCGGGATGGTTCGCTACTGGAAACGCGTCCGGGAGCCCGGCTGGCGCTACCGCGCCCTCGTCAACGGCGTCGGCGCCACCGCGACAGGGATCGTCGCGGCGATCGTGATCGTGACCAAGTTCGCGGCCGGGCGCCTGGCTCGTGATCGTCGCCATCCCGCTCCTCGTGCTCGCGTTCTACGGTATCCGCCGTCACTACCGCGGATCGCCCGCCGGCTGCAGCGCCGGCGCAGACGCAGTCGTGGCGGCGCCGCCGCCGCGAAATTCGACCCTGCTGCTGGTCGAATCGATCGACGAGGCGACGGCCGAACGCGCTCTGGTTCGCCGAACGGACGGGCGACGGCGTATCGCGCCATCCACGTGCCGGCGCGAGGCACCGACCCGGGTATCAAGCCGCGTTGGTTCCGGTTCTACCGACGAGCGGTCCCACCTCGAGGTACTCTGACGGCTCGCTCGGCGTCACGGAGGCCGTGCTCGAACAGGTCTGGCGCCTGCCGAGCGCGGCGAGTCGAGCTTCGTCACCGTCGTTATACCGGAGCTCTTCCAGCGCCCGTCGTTGCTCGAGGTGTTCAAGCATCCACGTGCGCTGCTGCTGAAGCTCCGGCTGTTGGCCGAGCCGGGAGTCGTCGTCGCCGACGTGCCCGCCCTGGTAGGAGCCGATGCGGCGCCGCGCGGAGCGAGCTGTTGTTCGTGTTCTCGTCTCCGGCGTCAATGCGTCATCGATGCGGGCCGTCAACTACGCGCGCACGCTGGGAATCAAAGACACCCGCGCTGTCAATTTCGCCTTCAGCTCGGAAGAGGCGGAGGAACTGCGCCGTGAGTGGGCAGCGCACGGACCTCGGATTCCGCTCGAGCTCGACGACGCCCCCTACCGCGATATCGGCACCCCTGCGCGCGTACCTTCATGACCTGACGTCGAGGACATGACGAACAGAGGTGGTGCCTCGTGATGCCGGAGCTCGTCGTCCGCGGGCTGAGCCGCGCGCTCCACAACCAGAAGGCGCTCTACCTGAAGCGGCTACTCCTGTTCGAGCCGCACGTGATCCTCGCCTCCGTCCCGTACCAGCTGCTTCGCTGAGTAAGCAGGGACTGACCTCGAAGGGGCCTCTGTCCCAACAACCGTTGATGGGACAGTCCCCGTTCGGGGACAGCCCCTCTCAGCCGTGGATCGAGACGATGAGCGGGATGATCAGGATCGCGACGATGTTCGTGATCTTGATCATCGGGTTGATCGCGGGGCCGGCGGTGTCCTTGTAGGGGTCGCCGACGGTGTCGCCGGTGACCGCGGCCGCGTGGGCCTCTGAGCCCTTGCCGCCGTAGGCGCCGTCCTCGATCAGCTTCTTCGCGTTGTCCCAGGCGCCGCCGCCGGAGGTCATCGCGATCGCGAGGAAGAGGCCGGTGACGATCGTCCCGATCAGCAGGCCGCCGAGCATGCGCGCGCTGATCAGCCCGACGATGATCGGGAACGCGATCGGGATCAGCGCCGGCAGCAGCATCGCTCTTGATCGCCGAGCCGGTGACGATGTCGATCGCGCGCCCGTACTCCGGCCGCGCGGTGCCCTCCATGATCCCGGGATCTCGCGGAACTGGCGGCGCACCTCGGTCACGACCTCGCCGCCGACGCGGCCCACCGCCTCCATCGCCAGCGAGGCGAACAGGAACGGCATCAGGCCGCCGATGAAGAGCCCGGCGATCGACCCACGCGTCGTCGAGCGCGAACGCGATGCCGTCAAGCCCTGGTCGACGAGCTCGGTCGTGTAGCGAGTCGAAGAGCACGAGCGCCGCCGAGCGCTGCCGAGCCGATCGCGTAGCCCTTCGTCACCGCCTTCGTCGTGTTGCCGACGGCGTCGAGCGGATCCGGTGATCGCGCGCACCGACTCGGCAGATCGGCCATCTCGGCGATCCCGCCGGCGTTGTCGGTCACCGGCCCGTACGCGTCGAGCGCGACGATCAGGCCGGTCATCGACAGCTGCGCCATCACGGCGACGCCGATCCCGTAGAGGCCCGGCGAAGTGGTGCGCGATCGAGGATCCCGGCCGCGATCACGATCACCGGCAGCGCCGTCGCCTGCATCCCGACGGCGAGGCCTTCGATGATGTTCGTCGCGTGCCCGGTCTGCGAGGCGCGCGAGATCGGCTTGACCGGGCCGCCAGCGCGTGCCGGTGTAGTACTCGGTGATCGCGACGAGCAGGAACGTGACGATCAAGCCCGACGAGCGCCGCGATGTAGAGGTCGCAGAAGCGTGAACTTCGCCGTTGTCGTAAGGCCATGCGTGACCGGGATGAACCCGAGCGCCGAGAGGAACGTCGCGACGAGACGGCCTTGTAGAGCGCGTTCATGATCGAGCCGCTCCGGCCGACGCGCGCGAAGAAGGTGCCGATCGATCGAGGCGAGGATCGAGACGCCGCCGAGCGCGAGCGGATAGAGCGGCAGGTCCGCCCGTCGGGAAGCTGCGGCCGAGCAGCATCACCGCGACGGCGGTGACCGCGTAGGTCTCGAACAGGTCGGCCGCCATCCCGGCGCAGTCGCCGACGTTGTCGCCGACGTTGTCGGCGATCACGGCCGGGTTGCGCGGGTCGTCCTCCGGGATCCCGGCCTCGATCTTGCCGACGAGGTCGGCGCCGACGTCGGCGGCCTTCGTGTAGATGCCGCCGCCGAGACGGGCGAAGACGGAGATCAGCGAGCCGCCGAAGGCGAGCCCGATCAGGTCGTCGGATCGCCGCGTCCTGCGACTTGTTGAACCAGCTCGGTCAGGATTCCGTAGTAGCCGGCGACCCCGAGCAGGCCGAGCCCGACGACGAGCAGTCCCGTCACCGAGCCGGCCCGGAAGGCGACGTTCAGGGCAGGCTTGAGGCCGTGGCGGGCGGCCTCGGCGGTGCGGACGTTCGCGCGCACTGCGACGTTCATCCCGATGAAGCCGGCGGCGGCCGACAGCCCGGCGCCGATCAGGAAGCCGACGGCGGTTCCCCAGCCGAGCTTGTGGTAGAAGCCGAGCAGGAGGAACGGGCGCGATCGCGACGATCCCGATCGTCATGTACTGGCGCCGGAGGTAGGCGGCCGCGCCCTCCTGCACCGCCCGGCTGATCTCCCGCATCCGCTCGTTGCCGGCGGGCTGGCCGAGCACCCAGACGGTCAGCCCGATTCCGAATCCGATCGCCACGCCCGCGCAGACGAGCGCAAACAGCACGGTGTGGTGGTGGAAAAACCCGCTCAATCCGCCTCCCTCACAAAGTCAGCGCCGGGATGCCCCGGCGCGGCGCAGTTTCTATCAAACGCGGCGCGGGCGCGCCGAGGAGGTCAGCGCCGGCCGCAGGCGCCGAGCTTCGCGCCCAACCTGCGGAGCTTGATCGCGACCGCTCTCGTCACGTGAACCGTGCGGTGGCGGTAGCAGAGCGTCAGCCTGAACGGCGCCCGCCCCTTGCTGACGACGAGATTGACCGAGGCCCCGTTCGCGAGTTGCTTGCCCGGAGCCATGGCCTGAGAGATCACACGACCCCTCGCGACCCTCGAAAGCGCCTCGTGATCGCGCCGGCGGAGCAGTGCGCTTCCTGCAGAGTTGTCCGGGCGGCGGCAAGAGGCCGACCCTTGATCGCCGGGACAGAGGCAGACGACAGGCGATAGCGCCGGGGAAGGCGGCGGCGGCGGAGGGGCGTCGGTGGTGGAGCCGACGGGCTGGCGCTGGTGAAGGTCGCAGTTGCAGTTCGGGCCGCGGCCATCGTCACGACGCAGGTGGCCGGTTGGCCGGCGCAGTCGCCCGTCCAGCCCGCGAAAGCTGCTCCTGGGTTAGCCGTCGCTGTCAGCGAAACCGTGGCTTCGTCCAGGAAGTTGGCGGAGCAGGAGCCCCCGCAGACAAGACCCGCCGGGACGCTTGTTATCTGTCCGTTCCCCGCATTGCTCACGCTGAAGTTCTGCGTCGTCACGTTGAGGAACTTCGCGCCGCTCGCCCCGGCGGCGTCGGTGGCGATCAACGTCACCACCCGCGTGCCTGGCGTCGCGTACGCGTGGGCGACCGTTGGGGCAGAGCCACTGCTCGAGGTCCCGTCACCCCAATCCCAGGCGTAGTTCGCGATCGCCCCGGTTCCGTTCGGCGAATTCGTCGCGCCGGCGTCGAAGCCCGTCGGGCCGCCGGCAGCCGTTGAGGCGGTGAAGTCGGCATTTACCCCCTTCAGGCCGCTCGAGGCGTGCGAGACGATACAGGCGGCTTCGGCGTTGCTCCACTGTTTCTGCACCGTCCAGGTGCTCGTGTCGAGGGTCAGCGTCGCCTGCTGTCCGTTGCAAATGTCGGCAACCTCGCCGTTGGACTGGTCGTACCAGGCAAGCGGCGGGGCAAAGGCACTTGCCGAGCCAACTTCAGGATCGGTTACCGACTCGACCAGCTCGTGGCTCGTCATCGAGGTGAGGTTGCCGAACCCGCCCCCGGCGCTACTCGCGCCGCAGCCCGAGCTCGTCGGGGTGCTCTCGGGCAGCACGGTGTAGGTGAACGGCGTGCCAAGGTAGGCCGCGTTCGAGTGGTAGGCGCAAAATTGCGTATTCGAGCAGTCCGTGCCGAGGCAGATCCTGTAGGTCGGGGGAAACATGACGTAGTACTCAGTGACCGGGCCGTTGAAAGCGACCCGGGGCGGAGGCGAAGGCTCCACTTCCGATTTGCGCGATCAACTCCGCCGCGACTTGTTCGTCGGTCAGGTTGGTCGACGAGGTGCTCAGAGCAATCGTGAACGAGCCGAGATAACGACTCGCCAGCGTGAGCGGCTGATTCCCGGCAAGCCCTTGGGTCTCGTACTCGAGCGCGGTGTCATATGTATTGGCGTTGCCGGCGTTCGCGAATGAGCTGAAGAAGTCGGGCAGGCCGCTCGTCAGGGTGCTCGAGTGGCCGGTTGCCCCAGAGCACGATCGCGTTCTCGGTGAACGCCATGATCGGGCCGCCGTAATACGTCAGGTGCGCGTGAGCCCTATTGGGGAACGGCTGCGGAATCGGGACCGGAACAACCCCACCAAGAGGCTGGATCGGGAGCATCCCGCGCGGTTGGGCAGCGGCCGTGCTCGGCGCCGGACCGCACAAACAACGCCACGGCGAGCGCAAGCAGCAAGCACCCACTAGCCGCTCGAGATGACCGCTTCATCTCGCAGTAGCTTCTAGCAGGTCAGGCGGCGAGCACCCAGTCCTAGTCCGTCCCCTCGGGGTCTTCTGCCGCCGCGGCCGCGTAGGCGAGCTGCATGTTCGCGAGCACCTGGTTGAAGTCACGGACGGCCTCGGCCGGAACCGCCCCTTCGAGCACCGGCAGCAGGGCCTTCAGGGCCTCGATCGCCAGCGCGCGCCTGCTCGAGGTCTTTGTTCTCGCCGCTCAGGCGGTGGTAGCCCAGCGAGGAGATCGTGTAGACGGTCTGCAGCAGTAGGTCGGAGACCTTGAGCCGGCTCAGCTCGGCCTGCAGCTGCTCGACGAGCTCCTGCTCGCTCTCCGAAGGCTCGGGAGGCTGTTCCTCAGCCACGGACGGGAGCGCCTCTTCGGACGAGGCCTCGCGTAGATCTCCTGCGAGCGACGCGCCGTCCTCGTACTGCGCCAGCTGGCGCTCGGCCGAGTTCGCGATTGGGCACGGCCAGATACTGAGCCGCGCCGAGCTCCTCGGCAACCGGCGCGACCCACTCGAGCAGGCGTTCGAGGTGCGCCCGCGCCGGGCGGACGTCGCCGGTCGTGAGATCGATCAGCTCGCCGGAGAGCCCGTAGCGGATGGCGCGCCAGAAGTTCTCCTCGATCAGCCGGTGCGGGTAGTTCGGCAGCGGCTCGCCCTCGTCGAGCGCACGTGCGATCCGCGCCGTCAGCGCGTAGCAAAGCGCGGCCAGCGAGCGCGACTCCTCGAGGTCGGGCTGCGCGTCGCAGATCCGGATCTCGACGGTCGGAAAGGCGAGGTGCGTCCTCACGCTCCACCACATCTGCGTGTGCTCGGTGATCGAGCCGGTCGCGTAGAGGAAGCGGACGTAGTCCTCGAACCCCGCCAGCCGTCGTAGGCGTCCGGCACCCCGCAGCGCGGGAACATGCGCGTGAAGATCTCGGTGCGCGCCGAGTGCAGGTAGGTGCACACGGCTTCGACCATCGGTGAGCTCGCCGAGACGGCCAGCAGCTCGGGCAGGTAGTTGCGCAGCGCGTTGCAGACCGCGATCGCGCGGTCGGCGCCGCGGATGCCAACGTGAACGTGCAGCCCGAAGGTGTTGTTGCGCCAGACGACGTAGCGGAGCAGCTCGTCGTTTTCGCGGTAGTGCGGCGTGTCGATGATGCGCTGGTCCTGCCACGGGCTCCACGGGTGAGTGCCGACGGCGGCGAGTGCGATCCCGAGCCCAGCCCGCGAGCTCGTCGAGCTGCGCGCGGCGCTCGCCGACCTTCGCGGCCGCCTCGGCAAAGCTGTCGCAGCGGCCGGTGCGGACCTCGACCTCCGAGGCGATCAGCTCGCCGACGAGGTGCTCTTCGAGCGGCGTTCCCTGGGCCGCGGCCTGGAGCTCCTCGAAGCGGTTTGCGAGCGAGAGTGTCTCGGGGTCGAGGACGGCGAACTCCTCTTCGACGGCGAGCGTGAAATCGGTGCCGTTCTCGTACGCTTCGCGCGGCGAGCGGATCTGCTCTTCGGGGGTGAGCTTCTGCGTGTCGCCCATTGGGGGCGTCACTCTAGTTGGAGAAGGGTTGGAGCAACCGCGCCGAGACTTGTTCCCAGCTCCAGTGCTCTACAACAGCGCGCCGCGCGGCCTCCTGCAGGGCTTGACGGTCTCGCTCGGGCAGGTCGAGCAGCCTGGCCGAGCTTGGCCGCCAGATCGCGGGCGTCCCCGGTCTCGAAGCTCGTCAGCCCACGCTGCTCGGGCGGGTATTCGGCTTCGAGGCCCTCCGCGATCTCCGCGAGGCCGGAGTGCCGGGCGACGAGCGGGAGTGATCCGGCCGCGGCGGCTTCGGCCGCGACCATCCCGAACGCTTCGGGAAAGATCGACGGCACGACCGTGACCTCGCAGAGCGGAAGCAAGTGCGCGAGGTGCCGGTGCTCCAGCGGTCCAGTGAAGAGCGTCCGTGGGGGCGCGATCCGCTCGAGCTCGGCGCGGTAGTCGCCGAAGCCGACGATGACGGCGCGGCTCCCGCTTTGACGGAGAGCTTCGAACAGGACGTGGACGCCCTTGTTGTGGAGCAGCTTGCCGAAGTAGAGAACGGTCGGCTCGTCGCTCTCGGAACCAGGCCGCGAGGCGCTCGGCGTTGCCCTCGTCGGGAAGCCTCTCCTGCGCGTTGCCGGGGTTCGGCGGATCGCGGCGCGCCTCGTCGAGCAGGTGCTCGAGCGCCGCGGCGCGCTGCTCGGGCTGGAACTCCTCGACGTCGACGCCGGGCGGCACCTCGTAGACGCGGTCGACGTGGCCCACGACCTGCTCGAGCACCGAGCGGATGTGTGCCGAGCCGACGAAGGTCGCCGTCGCCGGCGCGAGCGACTCTCTCCCCCAGGCAGCCAGCTCCGCGTTGCCGCGCATCGAGTACTCGAGCTCCGAGCCGTGCGCCTTGACCGCGTAAGGCGCGCCTGTCGCGGCCGCCACCGGACCGCCCAGCAAGACGTGGTTGGCGAAGACGAGATCGGCCGGAAGCTCGGCCCGAACGGCCGCGGCGTTGGCCTCGACGTAGCGCTCGCGCTCCTCGGGCGTCAGCTCCTGCAGCAGCCGCGGCTCGAGCCCCTCGTAGCGGTCGAGCACGAAGGTGGGCAGGATGTTGTCGGGCAGCTCGGGCCGAACGACGCGCGCGCCGCCCGAGGTCGTACGCGCCGGGGTTCCGCTCCTGGCAGACGACCACGACCTCGTGGCCCAGGCGGCTCCACGCGCGCGCGAGCGCGCGTGTAGACGTTCGAGCCCGTTCCGCCGAGCAGGTAACCGTGCCAGAGGACGATCCGCACAGCCCGATCCTGCCGAGCCTTGACTAGGTCAGGTGGAAGTACAAGGCGTGCAGGAGCTCCACGGCCGGGTTGGACGTGTGCACCTGGACGTCGTGCGGAACGTCGAGCAGCGCCTCGGAGTAGTTGAAGATGATCTTGACGTTGGAGGCGACGAGCTCGTCGGCGACGTCCTGCGGCACTGTCCGCCGGTACCGCGATCACGCCGACGATGATGTTCTTGTCGCGCACGGAGTCGCGCAGCTGCAGGTAGTCGCTGACGGGCATCGCGCCCACCTCGCGCCCCACCTTCTCGGGATCGGTGTCGAAGACGGCGGCGATGTTGATCCCGTGCTCGGCGAAGATCGGCGAGCTCGCGATCGCCTGTCCGAGCCGGCCGGCCCCGACGAGCGCGACATTGTGCTGACCCTGAGTGCGGAGGATCTTGCGGATCTCGCCGAGCAGCGAGTCGATGTTGTAGCCAACGCCACGCTTGCCGAACTTGCCGAACGTCGAGAGGTCGCGGCGGATCTGGGTTGCGTTGATGTTCGTGTAGTCCGCGATCTCCTGGGAGGAGATTCGGTCCTTGCCCATCTTCTTCGCCTGGGTCAGGACCTGGAGGTAGCGGCTCAGTCGAGCGGCAACGCCGACCCCAGCCGGTCGTTGGAAACCTCCGCGCGCTCTGGTGTTTGTAACACGGCACGAGCATTCTGCCAATTCCGCTCCGCACGCCGCTTGGGGATGTCACAAACCCGTCGTTTTTGCCGCCGCTTGTGCAGCCGCGAGCTTGCGCCGAAAGGGCTCCGGCTGGACGTAGTAGGTGCAGACGCGCTCGCCGTCGATCTCGACGACGGGGATCAGCTCGCGGTAGCGCGACTCCAGCTCGGGGTCGCTGTCGATCGCAATCTCAACCAGCTCGAACCCGAGCTCGTCCCGGAGCTCATCGAGCTGGCTCTTCGCCCGCTCGCAGAGGTGGCAGCCCTCGGCCCTATGGAGGACGACCCGCGGCGCCTGCGTTGCCCCGGACCGACCCACTTAGTAACAGTCTGTTACTTGGATATCGGGCTGCGGTAAGGCTCCGAGCCCGGTGTTTTCGGGCTTCGCGACGTTTCCGAGCAAGTAACAGACTGCTACTTGGCCGACCCCCACGCTATGGGTAAAGCCCCCGCGCTAATCGTCGCGTCGGCGACCCGGCGCACCGCCAGTCCGTACGCGGCCAGGCGCATGCTCGTCTTGCGCTCCTCGGTCGTGCGCCGGGTCTCGTTGAACGCCCGCGTCGTGATGTCGCGGAGCTTCGAGTTGATCTCGTCCTCCTTCCAGAAGTACTCCTGGAGCCCCTGGACCCACTCGAAGTACGAGACGACGACGCCGCCCGCGTTCGCGAGCACGTCCGGGAGGATCAGCACGCCGCGGTCGTCGAGGATCTCGTCCGCGGCCGGAGTCACGGGTCCGTTCGCGCCCTCGGCGATGATCTTCGCCTTCACCTGGTCGGCGTTCGAGCTCGTGATCACCTGCTCCGAGCGCGCAGGGCGCGAGCACGTCGCAGTCGAGCAGGAGCAGCTCCTCGTTCGTGATCGACTCGGCGCCGCGCGAGTCCCTCGAGCGCGCCCGTCTCCTGCTTGTGCGCGAGCACCGCCGCCATGTCGAGCCCGGCCTCGTTGTAGATGCCCCCGCGCGAGTCCGAGACGGCGATCACGGTCGCGCCCTGCTCGGCGAGGAACTTGGCGAGGAAGCTGCCGACGTTGCCGAAGCCCTGGACGGCGACCCGCAGGTCCGCCATCCGCAGCTCCTGCTTCCGAACCGCCTCCTGAATGCAATAGAGGGCACCATGCGCAGTCGCCTCCAGCCGGCCGAGCGAGCCGCCGACGTCGAGCGGCTTGCCGGTGACGACGCCGAGCACCGAGTGGCCCTTGTTCATCGAGTAGGTGTCGAAGATCCATGCCATCACCGACGCGTCGGTGCCGACGTCGGGCGCCGGGATGTCCTTCTCCGGGCCGATCTCGTTGATGATCTCGCTGGTGTAGCGGCGCGTCATCCGCTGCAGCTCGGCCGGTGAGAGCTTCTTCGGGTCGACAGACGGACGCCGCCCTTAGCGCCGCCGAACGGAATGCCCCATCAGCGCGCACTTCCACGTCATCCACATCGCGAGCGCCTTGACCTCGTCGAGCGTCGACGTCGGGGTGGTAGCGGATGCCGCCCTTCGACGGCCCGCGGGCGATGTTGTGGGTGACGCGGTAGCCCTCGAAGGCGTGAATCGCTGCCGTCGTCCATCGTCACGGGCACCGAGACCTCGACCGCCTTCTTGCACTCCTGCAGGACGTTGACGAGGTTCGGGTCGACCCCTGAACAGCTCCGCGACGCGGCGCAGCTGCTCCTTGGCGATGTCGTAGGGGTTCTCGAGCAGATGTGATTCGGGGACTTCGAGTGTGGTCACTGACGCTCCTTCGGCCCTCGGCAGTTGGGAAAATCGCCGCAAATAGCGGCATGAGTATAAGGAACTACTTGATCGTAAGGTCACCTTTCGGTAGGTCGCGCGGCTGCCGTCCGGCGGAATCGCGGCCAGCGCGAGGAGTGTAGTCGCCAGCCGGCAGGACGTTCCCGTTCAGGTCGCGGCCGGTGAGCCCGAACGCGTAGCTTCCAGGCAGCAGGTCGCGCATCCGGACGAGCAGGCCGAGGTGGGTACCGAACGAGCTCGTCAAGACCATGTCGAGCCGGCCGACCGGATGCACCTCGGTTCCGTCCGGTCCGGGCGACAGGCCGCCCGCCCGAAACGAGGCACGGCCGGTGTCGTGTCCGAAGGCTTGAAGCTCTTCTTCGACAGGCGCAGGCCGGAGAGCAGCGGCGCGGTGTCGCGCCCGAACGGGATCGCCCACGGAATTCCTCAGCGGCAGCGTCGCGCGGGAGCCGATCTGGATCGTCCCTTCAGCTGGGGCGCCGGTCGTCGGCGTTCCTGGAAAGACGCCTTGACCCGGATCGTGACTTTGCCGCCGGGAGGAAGGCGAAAGCGCTCCGGGGAGGCGGTCAGCGCAAGGCCGGCGCCGCCGGTCTGCGGCACCGCCACGCGGAGCTCGAGCCGACGGCTGGACAGGCTCCGGATCGTCAGCTTCTGGACCGAGCGCCAGTTCGTGCGAGCGGCAGGGCCCGAAGGCGAGGGTGGTTGGATCGGCCGCCAGCTCGGCGGCCGCCGAAGCGCCGACGTCGACGGGCCCGGTGCCCTGAGTCGTCACGGAGCCGTCCTCGAGCGGCCGGGCAAAGCCGGCGAGGATGCTGCGGAGCGCCCGAGCATCGAGGTCGGCCGTGCCTCGGCGAGCAGTGCTGCTGCACCGGCAACGGTCGCGGCGGCGGCGCTCGAGACCGTTGACGGTTCCGTAGGCCGCAGTCCCGTCCTCGGCCGCCGACGGTTCCGACGTCATCAGGGCGACACCAGGCCCGACCAGGTCCAGGCCGGACGCGCCAGTCGAACGAGAGCCCGCGCGACGAAAACGGTGCCGTGTCGCCGCCGGTGGCGTTCCGGGCGACGCGCGACGCGCCGAGCGACAGGGCCGGGTGCCGTCCGGCCGCGAGCGCGTCGAGCGCCGTGCGGGCAACGTCGTCCGGGACGGCCACGACGGGAACGGGCACGCTCTCGTTTAGCCCAAGTCCGCCGGCCGGGATCGCGGTGCCGTAGAGCACGACCGCGGCAGCGCCCGCGCGCGCGGCGTTCTCGACAGCGTGACGGGGTCGTCGCCCGCCCGCACGAGCGCCGCGCGGCCGGCGACAACGCTCAGGCCGGCCTTGCTGAAGAGGAGTTCAGCGGCGGCGGAGCGAGGAATCCGCCCGGGCTGGCCGGGAACTGATCTCCTGCGGCGCCACGAGCGCGAGCTCCCGCATGCTTCGGCAGCACCGCCCCGGCGAGCGGCAGCAACCGGTCGACCACCACTTCGAGCCCGACCCGGACTGCGACCGCGCACCTCCTCCGTCTGCGAACGGAGGTCGGCGGCGCCGACGCTGAGCGCGTCCGGCGATGCGCCGGGGCTGGACAAGCTCCCGAACGCGGGAGCCGGCCGGGCCGTCGTTTCCGGCCGCGGCGACGACCAGCGTGTCGGAGATCGAGCGCGCCTTCGACGGCGCGGGCGTCCGGGGAGTCGGCGAACGCTGCATACGGCGCCGCGAGCGGAACGAGGGCGATCCTGGCGGCGTCGTGCGCGTCGCCGTCGCTCGTTCGGGTCGACGGCGCGCTCCAGACCGGCGATCAGCTGGTCGGTGCGCGAGTAGAACGGCCCAGCCTCCGCCGACGTCCTGCTGCCAGCCCGCGACGCGGATCAGGCAGCACCGTCGCGCCCGTCGCTACGCCGGAGAGCCGCCTGCGGCCCGCCGGCGCCCACGAGGCAGGCCCGCCATCTCGGTGCCGTGCCGCTCGAGCCTGGTCGCGTCGTCGGGCTTCGGTCGCCGCAAGGGCGCGGAAGTCGCCGTCGCTGAGGACGTTGATTCCGTCCTGAACGCGGCCACGCAGGAACGGCTGCGTGCGGTCGACGCCCGTGTCGAGCAGCGCGATCGTGACCCGCGGCCGTCGAATCCCGGCAGCATGATCTCGGGATCGTGAGCAGCGCCGCGCGCGCGGCTGGTCAGCTTCGCCAGCAGCTGGGAGGAGACCGTCGCGGGTAGGCCACACGCACCGGGTAGACCCCGGCGACCTCCGGCTCCCGTTCGAGGAGCGCCACCGCCTCGGAGTCGAGCGCGGCCGAGAAGCCGTTGATGACCCGCGAGTAGCTAGTAGTCGACCACGCACCTGGACCCCGTGTTGCGCGAGCGTCCCCAGAACCTGCTGTTGCAGCTGCGAGCGCGGCGGTCGTCCACTGCCGCTCCTGCGGAGTCGGTTCGCGTGGCCGCCGGCGCGCCGCAACGCGCTGAGCGAGCGACGGTGCCTTCGAGCACGACGATCTGGCGTTGCCCGACGTCGACCTGCGGCCGGGCGCTGCCTGCGAGCCCGCGCCAGGCCGCGGCGGTCGAGCGAGAGCGTCGGCTGGGTCGACACGGTCCCGCCGGCCCCGAGGACGAATGCCAGCGTGCCGAGGGCGACGATGACGAGCGGCGCATCGGCCTACCCGGGCAGCGCAGGGAGCCAGCCAGGCGTACGCATCGAGCGCAAGATAACTCGGGCAGGGGACTGCCTCTGCGTATCAGCGCGGCCGAGGCGATCATCGCCGCGTTGTCGGTGCACAGCGGCGAGCGGCGCAGCAGGCGGCCTCCGGCAAGCGCGGCGCGCAGCTCCGAGTTGGCCGCGACTCCGCCGACGACCGCGATTCTCGGTGCTCCCGTTTGCTCCGCGGCCTCGTGCGCCCGGGCGACGAGCGCCCGGACGATCGCGCGCTGGTAGCTCGCGGCGAGGTCGGCGCGGCGCCGCTCGAGCTCGGGATCGGACAGGTCTCGCACCGCGTAGAGCAGCGCCGTCTTCACGCCGAGAAGGAGAAGTCGAGCCCGGGCACGCGCGCGACGGGGAAGTCGTACGCGTCGGGATCGCCTTCGCCGCGCGAGCCGGTCGATCGCCGCGCCCGCCCGGGTAGCCGAGGCCGAGCAGGCGCGCGCCTTTGTCGAACGCCTCGCCCGCAGCGTCGTCGAGCGTCGTCCCGAGCATCCGAAAGCGCCGTGCTCGGGAACGTCGATCAGCAGCGTGTGGCCGCCGCTCGCAAGCAGGCAGAGAAACGGCGGCTCGACCGGCTCGGGCTGCAGGTAGAGCGAGGCGACATGACCGTGGAGATGGTTGACCGGGATCGAGCGGCAGCCGGTTCGCCCAGGCGACCGCCTTCGCGGCCGAGAGACCGACGAGTAGCGCGCCGACCAGGCCGGGCCCATGGGTGACGGCTACGCGCATCGAGGTCTTCAGACCGGGTATCCGCCTCCGCCAGCGCCTCCGCAGACACGGGCACGACCAGCTCGAGATGCCGGCGCGAGGCGACCTCCGGGCACGACGCCGCCGAAGCGCGCATGCAGCTCCGCCTGCGAGGAGACGACGTTCGACAGGATCTGCCCGTCCTGCGTGACGACCGCGGCGGCGGTCTCGTCACACGACGTCTCGATTCCGAGGATCAGTCGTCCGGCTCGCTGATCGGGTCGCTTCCACATGATCAGGGCGTCCTCGCGGTTGTCGGTGTAGTAGCCGCGCCTGACGCCGCGGGGCTTCGAAGCCGAGGCGCTCGTAGAGGCGATCGCCCCCGCGTTCGAGACTCGCACCTCGAGCGTGTAGCCGCGCCGGCCCCGGCCGGCCGTTGCGCTCGAACAGCCGCTCGAGCAGCATCGTCGCGATCCCGCGGCGGCGGTGCTCGGCCGCGACGGCGACGTTCATCACGTGCCAGGCGTCCACGTAGCGGGAGATGACGAGGTAGCCGACCAGCTGGAGTCGGTCTCGAGATCGAAGGCGCCGAGGCAGATCGACGACGGCTTCGCGAGCTCGCTCGCGAACATCGAGCGCGACCAGGGGGTCGGGTAGGAGCGCGCGCTCGATCTCGCTCGATCGCGTTCAGGTCGCGCATCTCGAGGCGGCGCAGCTCGACCCTCGTCATCTCGCTTCATCGAGCTGCTCCGCGTCGGGGACGCCGCAGGTAGAGCGGCTCGACGGTCTCCGGATCGAGCCGAACTCGCGCGCGAGCTCGGCGTGGAAGCGGGCCCGCGGCAGGTGCAGCTCGTCTGTCGTCGCGGCGGGATCGTCGCGCCGAGCGCTTCGAGCACCTCCCGGTAGCGAACGGCGCCGTCGCCGACGCACGACGTCCCGGGCTCGAGCCGGCAGCTCGCCCGGGGCCGCGCACAGCCGGATCGCCGTCGACGAGCGTGAACACCTCGCGCCGCCCGGCATCGACCACCGGCAGGGCGCCGGGCGCGCCGGCGGCGAGCGCTTCGAGCGTCGAGACGCCGGCCAGCCGGAGGTCGAGCGCGAGCGCGCAGCCCGCGGGCGGCCGCGAGCCCCATCCGGACACCCGTGAAGCTGCCCGGCCCGGTGCCGACGACGAGCCGGCTCAGCTCGCGCGGCTCGGCGCCGGCCTGCTCGAGCAGCTCCTCTGCGTCGGCGAGAACGCGAACGGCCCGGGAGGCGCGTTCGCCAAGCACCTCTCCGTCCCGGACGAGCGCACTCGTCGCGACGCCGGTGGCGGTGTCAAACGCGAGGCGTCAGCATCGCCGGAGACCTCCGCCAACAGCTGCCGGTCGTCGCTTTCGACCTCGATCAGTCTGTGTTCGCGATCCACGTGCGACAAACGTAGCGCGACGCGCACCGGCGGGAGCGCGTGCGCCGCAGCCTCGGGCCATTCGACGAAGCAGATCGCGTCGGCGAAGTAGGGCTCGAGGTCTCCCCACTCCGCCGGCGAAAAGCCCTGGAAACGGAAGAGATCCAGGTGCGAGACGTCCGGGTTTCCCGGGTAGCGGTGGCCGACGGTGAAGGTCGGGCTCGTCACCGGGACTTCGATGCCGAGCGCGCGGCAGGCGCCGCGGACGAAGGTCGTCTTGCCGCTGCCGAGCTCGCCCGGACACGGTGACCACGTCGCCGACCCGCAGGCTGCGCGCAAGCCGCGCGGCGATCGCCTCGGTCTCCGGCGCGGCGATCGCGAGTGCTCAGCCCGAGAGTCAGTCGTCCATCGCGTAGCTCGGATAACTAAAGAGTCCGAGCTGAACGGCCGGCTCGGGCGCGAGCGTGGCGCGTATCGGCGCCGGCTCGGGCTCCTCGGCCGTGCGGCCCAGCAGCTCGGGCAGACGCGCGAAGTCCGGCTTCGAGCACCTTCAGCATCGCCGGCGTGTAGAGCGCCGCGGCCGGGTGGTAGAGCGGGTAGAGCAGCACGGAGCGGCCCGCCGAGGTCGCCTCCTGCTCGGCGCCGTGGACGCGCGTGATCCCGGTCGGCTTGCCGGAGAGCAGCTTGGTCGCGAAGTTGCCGAGCGTGGCGACGACCTTCGGCTCGATCAGCTGCAGATCTGGCGGAAGAGATGGCCCTCGCAGGCCTCGATCTCGTCCGGCTGCGGGTCGCGGTTGCCGGGTGGGCGGCACTTGAGCACGTTCGCGACGTAGACCTGATCGCGGTCGAGGCCGATCCCGGCCGAGCAGCTTGTCGAGCAGCTTGCCGGCCTGGCCGACGAAGGGCATGCCCTGCTGGTCCTCGTGGAAGCCCGGCGCCTCGCCGACGAACATCAGGTCGGCGCTCGGATCGCCGACGCCGAAGACGACCTGCGTCCGGCCTTCGGCCAGCCGGCACTTCGTGCAGCCGGCGACTTCGCCGGCAAAGGCGGCTAGCTCAGTGGCAGCCACACGAACCGCCGCAACAGCCGCCACCGCCGCCGAAACTCGGTTGCTGTTGCTCGGTGCCGTGAGCTGCGAAGACGGAGAACTGCTTCCGCACGTTCGGGGCGCCGCAGTCCGGGCAGTCAGGATCGTGACCGTTCCGGACGAGCTCCTCGAAGTGCGATTCGCACTCCATGCACACGTACTCGTAAATCGGCACCTGGGCCGCAGACCGTAGCATCGGCTCGAACTTCACGGGGTCGGATCATCGAGGTCGCACCGGACGACACGACGCCGACTCAGGGCAGGGGAGGTCGCGCAGGCCGATTGCGCCCCGCAACAGGCTGTCGAGGGAGCGATTTGGACGAGCCGGCGCAGAACCGGGGCGAGAAAACCGGGAACATCGCCTCGGCGCTCCGCTTCGTTCAACGACCGCAGCACGCCTGCGCGAATCGCGGCCTCGACCGTGGCTCGGTCGGAGTGGCGGAGCCGAACGCCTGTGCTGGGCCGCAACGAGAGCACAAGCTCCTCGCGGGTCGTCCCCAGCCGGCAGGCGGCGCCGTCGAGCCCGTCCAGGAGGATCCGCTGAACGATCGCGTCGAGTCCTGTGCCGGGGAACGCGGGACGGGGGCGGCAGGGCTTCGCGAGCGGCGGCGAGACGCTTCGAGCGGCGCCCTTGCCGAGCTCCACTCCGACGAGCACCAAGGCTGCCACGAGTAGCGCCACCAGGATCGCGGAACCGCGTGCGAGCCGTGGAGTCATTGGAGGACCCGGCGCCTGAAGACGAGCGCCAACGCCAGCGCGAGCGCAGCCAGCGCCGCCGAGAGCGCGAACGCAGGCCGAAATGCGCGCGTGATCGTTTCTTCGATCGCGCCCACCAGGGTGTCGCGCGTGGCCGCGAGCTTCGGATCGCTCCCCGCACCGTGGTTGTCGAAAGGCTTGGCGAGATCCGGGATCTCCCCGGCGCGGGCGCGGTCGAACTCGCTCGCCAGGTCGAGGGCGACCGGCACCTTGCTCAGAGCCCGAGCGGAGCGTCCAGCAGCACCGCTGTCGCCCTGAGCTTGGCTTGATCGCCCGCTGCGGGGAGCTCGCTCGCGAGCAACGGCGCAATCGAGGCCAGCGCGAGGACCAGCCCGAGGTGGCGGATACCGACAGTGAAAGTGCCGCTGCGCGCAAGCCCGGCCGCAGGGTCGAGCGCAGCGCCCGACAGGGTCGGCACCGCGAGCCCGAGGCCGATGCCGCAGAACGCGAGGGCCGCCGCCGCGAACCAAGCGCTCGGCGAGGGAAGCAAGGCGAGCGCTACGAGGCCCGCCGCAACGAGCGCCGCACCGCCGCAGATCGCCACGAGCGGACCAGCAGCCGGCCCAGCGGCCGCGCCGCGACGGTCGCAGCGGGCAGGACGCTGACGATCGCGGCGCCTGCGATCGGCGAGTAGCCCCCAGACGGTGATCAAGAGCAGAACCGCGAGGAAGAGGACGCCGACCAACGCGCCGAAGAGCAGACCGAGGCAGGCATTCGCCGGCCAGGTGCGGGCGAGTGACGAGCGCCAGCCCTCCTCGAGCTCCGACCCCCGCGGGGCGCGCGAACGCGGCGATCAAGCCGAGAACCGCGACCGGCGCCTGCGCGGCGAAGATCGCACGCCAGTCAAAGAGCTGCGTCAGCACTCCTCCGAGCGCCGGCCCGAGCGCAAGACCGAATCGTGCCCGCGAGCGTCCAGATCGCCGCCCCTCTTGTGACCGATCCAGTGAGGTCGCCCAGCACGAGGAGCGCGCCCGCCAGGAGCAGCGCGGCTCCCACCCTGGACGCAGCGCGCGGAGATCAGGAAAGGGAGGCTGTCCGCAAGCGAGCAGGCCAGTGACGCGAGAAAAAAGGCGAGCAGGCCGGCGATCAGGATTCCTCTGGCGCGAACGCGATGGACGAGGACGATCAGCCCTAACGCCGCCACCGCGACCGCCGCGTTGTAAGCGGTCACCACCCACGAGACACCCTCGATCGACGTGTGGAAACGGGCGTAAAGCTCCGGCAGTCCCAGGACGACGATCGATGAATCCGCAAAGGCAACACCAACCGCCACCACGACGAGAGCGGTCAGAAGAGAGGTTGATCGGTCGATTGTTATGGCCGGAGTTCTACAACCGGGTGCCTGACGGGCGGATGCTAGGCCGGCCCGTGAACTCCTCGTCCACTCAGGCGGCCGCTGAGCGTCGACGGCCCGACGGCGAGCCGCCCGTGCGCCGCCTTCGTCCCGTCCACGCGCACGGAGCCCACGAACCTCGCCGGGAGAGGCGACCCCGACTCAGGCCGGTAGAGGCGGAAGCTTCCGCTGATTCGCACGCCGGCAACTGTGCTGTAGCCCTTGAGCACGAAGCTCGTTCCGGACGCGCGAATCGTGCCGCCGTAGAGGCCCGCGATCGCTTTCACTTGCGTGAAGCCGGTGAGCGAGAACGCCCACGAGGCCGTGGCCTCGCGCACGGTTTTCGCCACCGCGGCGAGCGTCCGGCCGCGCACGCCGCCGGTGCGGCCGGGCTTCAGCGTCGCGAAGGACGCCGGGAAGGCACCGATCGGATTGACGAGCATCGGCGAGCGCGGGCAACGCGAAGGCGGCACTCCGCCCGAGGCCAGATCGACACGGCGGTCTGCGCGCAACCCGTGAAGTCGGTACCGAGGACGCTGTGGCCCACGCCGGGCACGGTCACGAGCCGTCCCTGCGGGAAGCGCGCGGCAATCGCGGCCGCATTCGTGGCGGGTGTCCGGAGGTCGCGCTCCCCGCGAAGACGAGCACCGGCACGTTCGGCAGCGGCCCCGAGCCAATTCCCGGACGGCGCGCCTGGGTCGGCCAGAGGAGGCAGAAGGGGGCCGGGCCGAGGTCGGTCGCCCAAATGCCGAACGGACCGGTCGAGCCCCGAGGCAGTGCGCTTCGGGCCGTCGCGAGCAAGCCCGGGCGCTGCCCGAGCGGCGTCTCGGGAGCCCACGGGAACGGCCCGTCGTCGCAGACAGTGGCCGTGAACAGCCCCATGCTCAGATCCCCGCCGACGTGATCGCCGTCTGCCGGTCGAGCTGAACGAGCCGGAGCAACGGGCGCGTCTGACCCCGGAGGGCCGCGTGCACCGCCGCCGGCAGCTCGGCGGCGAGGCCCGCGTTGAGGTCGGAATCGAGCACAGCGCCGCCCAGGAAGTCGAAGCCGGAGGCCCGCACGGTTCTCGTCCCGCCGCTCGGCTTGGCCACCTTGCCCGTGACCGGATGGGCGGCCATCCGGTTCGCGAGCTTGACGAGCTCGCCGACGAAGTTCGGCGTCGCCGCCCTACACAGCCCGCCCGAGCACAGCGAAGCGAGCCCCTTCGGCATCTGCTGGAGGTCGTCGAGCGCGAAGGGGTCGCGGCCCGCCGGGTCGGCCACCGAGTCGAGGATCAGCCGTTCGACGTGGCTCGGGTAGGTCAGCGCGTACGCCACCGAGAGCTGCGTTCCGTACGACGTCCCTTCGAGAGCGATCTTGTCGACGCCGAGCGCCCGGCGAACCGCGTCGATGTCATCGGCGTGGTCGCGGGTGGAGTAGAAGTCGCGGCTGGGGCCGATCTCCGTCCCGCATTTCGCGACCAGCGCCTGCACCCTCGTCAGCGCTGCGAACGGATCGGCCTGCAGCTCGGGGCAGCGAAGGAGCCCGGAGCGTCCGGTCCCGCGAGGGTCGAAGGCGATCAGCGTGTAGCCCGGATACTCGCTGCGGAGGTCGAGGGCGTTCGCGCCGAGGGTGAAGGCGCCTGCCGATGCCTGACCGGGCCCGCCGGCGATCAGGAACAGCACTCCGCGAGGGACACCCGGGGCGGGAAGCTCCTCGACGTGGAGGGACACGGTGCCGGAGTCACCCCGCTGCGGTCGAGCGGCACGTTCACCGTCGCGCACTGCAGTCCGTTCGCGCCGCAGGGTGCGAAGAGCGTGCGTGCGGCCGGCGCCGCGTTGGGAGCGCCGAGCGCCGCACAGAGCGCGATCAGGACGATGAGACCCCGTAGCCGCATCGAGAAACCGCCACGATACCGGTAGGCAGGTACGCTTTCTACTGCCCGGTATCCGCTACGGAACTGGAGCGAAACGATGTTCGAAAGCGTCAACGTGATCGGTCGCGGCCGGGTCGGTTCGGCGGTCGCCGCGCGGCTCGAGGAGCGCGGCGTCGCACTGCGCGACGACGGCGCCGAGCTCACGCTGCTCTGCGTGCCCGACGCGGTGATTCGGGACGTGGCCCGGGACCGGTCCCTGGACCTGGCTGGATCGCGCACGTCAGCGGCGGCACGCCGCTCGCGGCGCTCGACCCGCACGAGCGGCGTTTCGGGCTCCACCCGCTGCAGACGTTCACACGCGCGCGCGGGCCGGAACAGCTCGACGGCGCCTTCGCCGCCGTTACGGCCGAGACCCCGGAGGCGCGCGAGCGCGGCCTCGAGCTGGCGCGGCTGCTCGGCCTGAAGCCGTTCGAGCTCGCCGACGATGCGCGGCCGCTCTACCACGCCGGCGCGGCGATCGCGCTCGAACTACCTGGTCACGCTGCACCGGGTCGCGTCCGAGCTCTTCCGTTCCGCCGGCGCGCCGCCGGAGGCCCTCGTCCCGCTGATGCAGCGAACGATCGAGAACGGTTTCGAGCTGACGGGCCCGATCGAGCGCGGCGACTGGGAGACCGTCGAGGCCCACCGCGAGGCGATCCGCGCCAGCCGACCCGACCTGGAGCCGCTCTACGACGTGCTTGCTGAGGCGACGCGGGTATGAAGACCATCCGAACGATCGGCGACCTGCGCGCCGAGCCGCGCGACGGATCCGTCGGCCTCGTCCCGACGATGGGCGCCTTCCACGAGGGCCATCTCGCTCTCTCTCGAGCGGCGCGCGCCGAGAACGACCTCGTCGTCGCGAGCCTCTTCGTCAACCCGGCGCAGTTCGGCGCGAACGAGGATCTCGCCAGGTACCCGCGCGACGAGGAACGCGATGCCCGGGTCGCCGAGGAGGCCGGCGTCGACATCCTCTTCGCGCCCGGACGCGAGCGAGCTCTATCCGCCCGGCTTCCAGACCTGGGTCGAGGTCGAGGAGCTCGGCAACCGGCTCGAGGGAGCGCACCGGCCGGGCCACTTCCGCGGCGTCGCGACGATCTGCCTGAAGCTCTTCAACATCGTCCGACCCGACCGGGCCTACTTCGGCCAGAAGGACGCCCAGCAGGTCGCGGTCGTCAAGCGGATGGTTCGTGATCTAGACCATGAGGTTCAGATCCGCGTCGTCCCGACAGTCCGCGACGCCGACGGGCTCGCGCTCTCGTCACGCAACGCCTACCTCTCGCCCGCGGACCGCGAGCGCGCGCTGACCCTGCCGCGGGCGCTCGCCACCAAGGATCCGGCCCAGGCCCGCGCGCTGCCTGAACGGCCTCGACGTCGACTACGTCGAGGTCGCCGACTTCGAGCCGCGCGTGCTCGCCGCCGCCGTTCGCGTCGGCAAGACGCGTTTGATCGACAACGTCGTCCTCGACAAGGAGACGGCATGAGCACCCGTCCCAGGAAGCCCGGCCCGGCCGCCCGGCACCCGGCAAGCTGGCCCTCCCGAGCTGCTCGAGATGAAAGCGCCGCGGCGAGAAGATCGTGATGGTCACGGCCTACGACGCGCCCGGCGCGCAGGCTTCGCCGACGCGGCCGGAATCGACCTGATCCTGGTCGGCGACACCGCCGCGATGGTCGTTCTCGGCCACGACTCGACCGTGCCGGTGACGATGGACGAGATGCTCTTCCTGACGCGCTCGGTCGCGCGTGCGGCGAAGCGGCCGCTGATCATCGGCGACATGCCCTTCGGCACGTACCAGGTCTCCGACGACGGACGCCGTCCACAACGCGGTCGCGCTTCATCAAGGAGGCGGCGCCGACGTCGGTCAAGCTCGAGGGCGCCGGCCCGTCGCTCTCACGCGTACGCGCGATCGTCGGGCGCCGGCATCCCGCGTGATGGGCCACGTCGGCCTGACGCCGCAGTCGGCGACCGTGCTCGGCGGCTTCAAGGCGCAGGGCCAGACGGCCGACGCAGGCCGCAGCGGCTCGTACGACGACGCGGTCGCGCTCGAGGCGGCCGGCTGCTTCGCCGTGGTGCTCGAGGCCGTGCCCGCCCCGGTCGCGGCGCGGATCACGCGAAGCGCTGACGGTGCCGACGATCGGGATCGGCGCCGGCGCCGACGACGGACGGCCAGGTGCTCGTCTACCACGACCTGCTCGGCCTCTACGAAGGCCAGCGCGCCGCGCTTCGTCAAGCGCTACGCGGACCTCGCCGCCGAGATCCGGGACGCGCTCGAGCGCTACGCCGCCGACGTCCGCTGAGCAGCGCTTCCCGGAGGAGCAGCACACCTACTCGATCCCGGACGAGGAGTTGGCCGAGTTCGAGGAGGCTCCAGCCGCCGAACAGGTTCAGCGCTAGGTCGGCGACCGCGACGAGGACGCCGAAGACCGCGATCGCGCCGACGGTTTTCGGCCATCCCCAAGCCCTCGACGACGCGAATTCCGATCGCGAGCAGCGCGACCGACCAGAGCCCAAACCCCGCCTCGAGCACCGTGAAGACGTGCGCTCCGGAACCGGAGTCCGCACCGCCGCTTCGGAAGATGTCGCCCCCGTAGAGCGCCAGCCGCACCGGGAGGAGCACCAGCGACAGCGCGAGCGGCACCGCCGCCAGCGCCAACAGGTGACGCGCCTGCCTCGTAGCTGCTCGTCGCCCCGAGCCGGCTGAGGGCGAGATAGAGCGCACCGCCCGCGAGCCAGTAATTGACCAACCCGACGAGCAGCCCGGCGATGAAGAGCCAGACCGGGATCACGATTCCGGCCCGAAAAGGATCGTCCGCGAACGACGCCGCCTGCGAGCTGAACAGCGTCAGCGCGACACCCGCGAAGAAGGCGACCGCGGCGATCGCGTCCTGGCGATCCTCGGCGGCCTCGCGGGAGTCGTCGCGAAGCTCCGCGAAAACCGCGCGCGGCGCCTGCGGGACGAGCAGGATCCGCTGCCACCACGCTCGGGCTCCGTCCGGATGCGCCCGGTCGGCCTGGATGCTCATGCCTGGAGCGTATGGGACGCGCTGCATTGACTCTCAAGTCAACTCCGCGCAGCTGCCGATGACCCATCTGCGTCACAAGCGCACCGGGATGACTTGGCGAGCCCCCGAACCCCTGACTGGAAGTCCGGCGTACGTCGGCGGCGCTCGCCTGGTCGGAAACTGCTGCTGACGATCGCCGTCCTCGGCGCAGCCGCGAGCATCGCCGGCCTCGGAACCTTTGCAACCTTCACCAGCTCCACCTCGGCGAGCCACACCGTGTCTTCCGGCACGGTCACGATCGCGCTCGGGGCCACCGGCGCCTCGACGAACCGTCTCAACGTCGACGCAACCGCGATCGCGCCCGGCGACACGATCCAGCGCAGCGTCGACCTGATCGACCAGGGAACGATCAACCTCGCCTCGGTGACGCTGACGACGTCGGCGACGACGAGCTCGGTGCTCGACACCGACGCGACGAACGGGCTCCAGATGGTGATCGACAAGTGCTCCGCAGGCCTGGACCGAGGCCGGACCGCCCTACACGTACACGTGCGGCGGCTCGACGTCGTCGGTGCTCAGCTCACGCGCAGTGATCCAGACCGGCGTGGCGCTGAGCAACCTCAGCTCGCTCACGGCGGGCAACACCGACCACCTGCGCGTGACGCTCACGTTCCCGGAGCGGCGCCGGCAACTCGTTCCAGAACAAGTCGTCGACGATCCAGTACACGTTCACCGGCACGCAGCGCGCCGCGACTGACAAGTAGTCGTGAGGGGCATGCGGCTCGTAGCCGACCTTGCGCTGAGGTTCGTCCTCGGCGCGGCTCTGGCTGTCTTCGCGCTGCTGGCCCTGATTCCGCACACCGGGCTCTACCGTCCGGAGATCGGTCCTCTCCGGAAGCATGAAGCCGCGACTTCGGCCCGGGCGACCTGGTGATCGTGACGCCGGAGCCCGCGTCGAGATGTTCGTGTCGGCCAGGTGATCAGCCTCCACATCCCAGTCGGCGACCACCGATGCGCAGACGCACCGGGTGGTGCAGGTCCTTCGCGGGGCGAGCACCCCGGTCATCCGCACGAAAGGCGATGCGAACAACGCGCGCGACCCTGGACGGCGAGGCTCGACGGCTCGACCGCCTGGCAGGTTCGGGCCGTCGTGCCGAAGCTCGGCTGGCTGATCGTCTGGCTGCGCAGTCCTTGGCTCCGGCTGCTGACCGTTTTTGTGGCGCCGGCGCTCTTCGTGATCATCGCCATCCGGCGGATCTGGAGCGAGCCGGACGCAGGACGAGAACGAGAGGTCGCCCGATGCGCCGGCGACAGGTCGCACCGCTCGCCTAGGCGACCAGCCCGACTGGGTGCTGTCCGCGCCCGGCGCGCTCGCCGGAGCTGCCGCGGCCGCGCTCGTCGGAGCGTCGCTTGCCTTCGCCACCTTCAACAGCGCGGCAACGGGTGGCTCCATGGCGGTGTCCTCGAAGCGAATCTTCTCCGGAGCGCGCTCGACCTTTCCCGGCGATCTCCGGGACGCGAGTAGCGGCGGCGCAGCGAACAAGTCCGACCTGCTCGACTACGACGACGCGGCGCCGGCAGTGACCGGGGCGTGGGCCGCCGCCTATTCGGCGACGCGCTTCTACCAGATCGATTTCAACAGCCTCGCGGCCGGCCGGACTACCGGCCTCGAGCGTGAACTTCAATATCAAGTACGCAAGCAAAGGCGGCGGTGGCTCGGGCAACGCCTGTATCTACAAGATCGAGGTTCGGCGCGCCTCCAACGACAGCCTCCTCGGCACGCTCGACCATTCGGCGGCCCCGCTGTGCAGCACCGGAACCACTTACCGAGTCGTCAACGAGGACATCTCGTCTCTGGTGACCACAACCGACCTGGCGAACGATCTCCGGATCAAGGTCTTCGGCTACGAGACGGGAGCCAGGGGCTGGAACATCGAGTACGCGACCGTCACGGGCACGAGCTACGCGAGCTGGACGCTCTTCGAGAAGACCTCCACCGACCAGTCAACCGGTGCCGCGACCGTGACCCCCTGGTCGATCGCCACCGCCGGAGGGCACAGGCGCGGCCGGGACGATCTACACGGCGGCGAGCACCTGGCCGTCCGCGGTGCCGACGAGCGCGAAGTATCTCCAGGTCACGTTCGACCATCCGGACCCGCCCGCGGGAGCGGTCGTTCAGAGCGTGATCCTCAAGAACATCTGGCGTGACGCCACCGCTCCCGGACTCGGCGGCACGTTGTGCAACTACTTCGAGGTCTACAACGGTGCGACCCTCGTGGAGACGCACGGCGGCACGACGCAGGCAACGGCGCAATCCTGCAACAACAGCAACGTGACCTGGCAGACCGACACCGTCACGCTGTCGCTGGTGAACACCGTCGCCGAGGCGAACAGCATGACGATCAAGTTCTACTACTGGGTCGCTCCCTCTGCGGCGGCGGAGGTAACCCGAACTGCGTCAGCGTCGCGTCACCGACCAGGTGCAGGCGACGTTCACCTACTACCTCGATTGACGTTGGTTATCCCCCTTCGGGTGAGGTCTCGCGCGCTTCTGCTGCCGAGAACACAACTATGCGGCGGAATCGTTTCCCTGCTCGGAAGCTTCTGCTTTCGATCGCGGTGCTCGGCTCAGCGGCCTCGATCGCGGGCCTCGGCACCTTCGCGACCTTCACGAGCTCCACGAGCACGAGCCACACGATCGCGAGCGGAACGCTCTCGCTGACAACCCCGGTCAGCCGTCTCGGCACAGGCGCGAGCCCGATCGCTGCGGGCGACACGATGCAGCGCGCGATCGACCTCAGCTATTCCGGCACGATCTCTTTCGGTTCGGTGACGCTGACCACGAGCGCCACAAGCTCGTCCCTGCTCGACACGGACGCGACGAACGGCCTCCAGATCGCGATCGACAAGTGCTCGCAGGCCTGGACGGAGTCCGGCCCGCCCTACACCTACACGTGCGGCGGCTCCACCTCGTCCGTGCTCGCCTCACGGGCGCTGATCGGCAGCGCCATCGCCCTTTCAAACTTGACGCTGACCGCCGGCTCGACCGACCATCTCCGCGTGACGGTCACCCTGCCGAGCTCGGCAGACAACACGCTGCAGAACAAGTCTTCGACGATCGATTACACCTTCACCGGCGTCCAGCGGGCCGGCACCAACCAGTAACTACGCTGCGGCGGCGACGTGCGCGGGCAGCACCTCGCGCAGGTATTGCCCGGTGAACGACTCCTCGACCTCGGCCACCTGCTCCGGCGTTCCGGCCGCGACGATCTCGCCACCGGCCTCTCCGCCCTCGGGCCCGAGGTCGATCGAGCCAGTCCGGCCTGCTTGATCACGTCGAGGTTGTGCTCGATCACGAGCACGGTGTTGCCCGCATCGACCAGCCGCTGCAGAACGTCGAGCAGCTTCTCGATGTCGGCGAAGTGCAGGCCGGTGGTCGGCTCGTCGAGCATGTAGAGCGTCCGCCCGGTCGCGACCTTCGAGAGCTCCTTCGCCAGCTTGATCCGCTGGGCCTCGCCGCCTGACAGCGTCGTCGCCGGCTGGCCGAGCTTGATGTAGTCGAGCCCGACGTCGTGCAGCGTCTGCAGCTTCCGGCGCAGCTTCGGGATCTTGGCGAAGAAGGCGAGCGCCTCCTCGACCGACATCGCCAGCACGTCCGCGATCGACTTGCCCTTGAAGCGGACCTCGAGCGTCTCGCGGTTGTAGCGCGCGCCCTTGCAGGTCTCGCAAGGGACGTAGACGTCGGGCAGGAAGTGCATCTCGATCTTGATCTGACCGTCGCCCTTGCAGGTCTCGCAGCGGCCGCCGCGGACGTTGAACGAGAAGCGGCCCGGCTTGTAGCCGCGCACCTTCGCCTCGGGCGTCAGCGAGTAGAGCTCGCGGATCGGCGTGAACAGGTCGGTGTAGGTCGCCGGGTTCGACCGCGGCGTGCGCCCGATCGGCGACTGGTCGATGTCGATCACCTTGTCGAAGACGTCGATCCCCTCGACGGACTCGTGGTCGCCCGGCTTGACCCGCATCCTGTGCAGCCGGTTGGCGAGCGACTTGTAGACGATCTCGTTCACGAGCGTCGACTTGCCCGAGCCCGAGACCCCGGTGACGCAGACGAACTTCCCGACCGGGAACTCGACGTCGATGTCCTTGAGGTTGTGCATCGAGGCGCCTCGAACCCAGAACGAGCCGAGATCGTCGGTGCGCCGCTCGGGCACCGGGATCGACCGAGCCCCGGACAGGAACTGGCCGGTGACGGACTTCTTGTTCCGCTCGACCTTGGTCGCCGGCCCCTCGGCGACGACGTGGCCGCCGTGCTCGCCCGCGCCCGGCCCCATGTCGACCAGGTGGTCGGCGGAGCGCATCATCTGCTCGTCGTGCTCGACGATGAGGACGGTGTTGCCGAGGTCGCGCAGCCGCTCCAGCGTCGCGATCAGCTTGCCGTTGTCGCGCTGGTGGAGCCCGATCGAGGGCTCGTCGAGGATGTAGAGCACGCCGACGAGCTGGCTGCCGATCTGGGTCGCCAGCCTCAGCCGCTGCGCCTCGCCGCCCGACAGCGTCGCCGCCGTGCGGTCGAGGTCGAGGTAGCCGACGCCGACGTTGTCGAGGAAGGTGAGCCGCTCCTTGATCTCCTTGATCACCCGTGAGCCGATCAGCTGGTCGGTCTCGCTCAGCTGGAGCGTGTCGAGGAACTCGAGCGCGCGTGTCACCGACATGCGCGTGAACTCGTGGATGTTCTTGTCGCCGACCGTGACGGCGAGCACCTCCGGCTTCAGCCGCGCCCCGTGGCAGACCGGGCAGGGCCGGAAGCTCATGTACTCCTCGATCCGCTCGCGCTGCTGGCTCGAGTCGGTGTCGCGGTAGCGCCGCTCGAGGCTCGGGACGAGCCCTTCGAAGGCCATCGTGTAGGCGCGGCGCCGGCCCATCCGGTTGCGGTACGAGACGTAGATCCGCTCGCCGTCGGTGCCGTAGAGGAAGAGATTCTGCTGCTCGTCGGCGTCAGGTCCTGCCACGGCTGCTCGAGGTCGATCTCGTAGCGGTCGGCGATCGCCTGGACGACCGACTCGTAGAACCCCGAGTTGCCGAGCGCCCACGGCACGAGCGCGCCCTCGCCGATCGAGAGCGTCGGATCGGGGACGAGCAGATCGGGATCGATCTCCTGCTGGTGGCCGAGGCCGGTGCAGCGCGGGCAGGCGCCGTGCGGCGAGTTGAAGGAGAAGATGCGCGGCTGCAGCTCCGGCAGCGAGACGCCGTGGTCGGGACAGGCGAACTTCTCGCTGAAGGTCAGCTCTCCGCTGTCGACGAGGTCGATCACGACCAGACCGTCCGCGAGCTGGGCCGCGGTCTCGACCGACTGCGCCAGCCGGGTCCGCATGTCGTCCTTGATCACGAGCCGGTCGACCACCACCTCGATGGTGTGCTTGAACTTCTTGTCGAGCTCGGGGACGCCCTCCTCGAGCAGCCGCTGCTCGCCGTCGACCTTGACCCGGCTGAACCCCTCCGCCGTCAGATGCTCGAAGACGTCCTTGTACTCGCCCTTGCGGTCGCGAACGACCGGCGCGTTGACGGTGAAGCGGGTGCCGGGCTCCAGCTGAAGGATCTGGTCGACGATCGACTCCCGGCTCTGGCCGGAGATCGGCCGCCCGCAGACCGGGCAGTGCGGCTTGCCGATCCGCGCGTAGAGCAGCCGCAGGTAGTCGTAGATCTCCGTCACCGTCCCGACGGTCGAGCGCGGGTTCCGCGAGGTCGTCTTCTGGTCGATCGAGATCGCCGGCGAGAGTCCGTCGATCGAGTCGACGTCGGGCTTCTCCATCATCTGCAGGAACTGCCGCGCGTACGCGCTCAGGCTCTCGACGTAGCGCCGCTGGCCCTCGGCGTAGATCGTGTCGAAGGCAAGGCTCGACTTCCCGGAGCCGGACAGCCCGGTGACGCAGATCAGCGCATTCCGCGGCAACCGGACGGTGATGTCTTTGAGGTTGTGCTCGCGGGCGCCGTGGACGACCAGCTCGTCTGCAGCAGCCATGAACAAGCCAGTTTAGCCGCGCTTGGCCGATCGAACAAGTGTTCGTTCAGATCAGTCGCCGCTGCCCGGAACGTCCGAGCCGATCACGAGCAGGAAGCCCGCGCCACAGAAGACTGCAACGTAGAGGAGCCCGACGATCGCCGCCGGCCAGACCCCGAGCATGTCCGCCGAGCCGTGGCTGTGTGCGGCCACGACCGCCGCGAGCGCGTGGCCGGGGGCGTAACGTGCGGCGTCCCCGGCCGCGCTGATCACGCCCTCGCCGATCAGCAGCCAGAGCAGGATCGCGACGACCGCGCCCGTCTGCCTGCGGAACAGCGCGCCGATCCCTACGCCGATGCCGGCCCGCCAGCAGCGACGCGCCGACCGCACCGAGGAATGGAGCAAGCGTGTCCCTGCCGAGGTGCAGGCTGAGCCCGCGTCCGCTGTACCAGAGCTCGGAGATCACCAGGGTCGCGGCATCCGCTAGGACGGCGAGCACGAAGACAACGAGCAGCGCGCCGCCGAGCTTCGCCACGAGCAGCCGCAGGCGCACCGGCTCGGCGAGGAAGCTCTGGTTGATCGTTCCGTGGGCGTACTCGGCGGTGACGAGGATCGCGCCGATCAGCGACCGCGACAATCGCGGCAATCCCGCCGAAAGCGAACGTCGAGCGCTGGCGCGAGAGCTCGCCCAGGACGCCGGGGTCTTCGGAGCCGATGTGGATCGAGAGGACGAGCACGAGGAACGCAAGCAGCCCCAGCCCGAACCACAGCAGCAGCCGCGTCGTTACCGCCTTCAGGAGCTCCGCCCGTAGGGCGCTCACGCCTGAGGCTCCGCGGTCAACTCGAGAAACGCTTCCTCGAGCGAACCGGTGTCGGCGACGAGCTCGTGCAGAGGAATCCCGGCCTCGGCGGCGAGGTCGCCGACCCGTTCGGGCGGCGCATGGACGGCGAGCCGCTCACCGTCCGCCCGGCGTCGATCCCGGCGGCCCGCAGCCGCTCCAGCAGAGCCGCGGCCCGCGGCGAGCGAACTCGCGTCGCCCCGGCCGCCTGTGCGATCAGCTTCCACGACCGGCTGGTGCGCGACCAGCTTTCCCCGGTGGATGATCACGACCTCGTTCGCGAGCTGGGAGACCTCTGCGAGCACATGGCTCGAGACGAACACCGTTCCGCCGCCGTCGGCAAAGGAACGCAGGAAGTTCCGCAGCCACCGAATCCCTCGGGATCGAGCCCGTTCGCGGGCTCGTCGAGCACGAGCAGCTCGGGCTCGCCGAGCAGAGCGGCCGCCACGCCCAGGCGCTGCCGCATCCCGAGCGAGTAGCCGCCGACCCGGCGCCTGGCCGCATCCGACAGCTCCACCTCGGACAGGACCTGATCGACGCGAGCGTTGGCGATCCCGGCCGCCGCGGCGAGGACCCGGAGGTGGTTCCGCCCCGTCCGTGCCGGATGATAGTTCGAGGCCTCGAGCACGGCGCCGACGGTCTCGAGCGGCGCCTCGAGCTCGCGGTAGCGCTTCCCGGCGACAGACGCCCGCCCGCTCGTCGGCAGCGCGAGGCCGAGCAGGACGCGCAGGGTCGTCGTCTTGCCGGCGCCGTTCGGCCCGAGAAAGCCGGTGATCCGGCCGCGCGGGAACGCTGAAGCTGAGGTCGTCGACCGCGTCGCGCTGCGAAAGCGCTTGGTCAGGTGCTCGACCTCGATCATGAGGCGTCGCTTGCGATGCCGGCTAAGAGGTCGCGCGATTCACTCGCGCGACCGCTAAACCCGGCCGATGGAGATGCTCCGAGCTGAAATGCTGCTTTATCGGTCTTGCGCTCGCGCTTAAGGGGAGCGGCTCCGACGAGCCCGTAGACGCTCCGCGGCTGTGGCACGAAGGTGATCTCGAGCGGCCCCGCGATCAGCGTCCCGTAGCCGAGGAGCCTGCCGAACAGGCTCTGGTCGACCTCGACCGCGCCGACTCGCTCCAGACGTACCGCCGCGGTTCGGCGCCGAAGCGTGCCGCGCACAAGGGCGAGCTGGTCGTCGGTCATGATCACGTGGGTTCGCTCCCACCTCCAGACGGCGCGGAGCGCGAGCAGCGCCGCAGCCACGACGAGCGCGGTGCCCGCGAGCAGCGAGGGCCACGGGAGCGAGAAGAGGAAGCCGCCGGCCGCCGCAATCAGAAAGGCGCGCGCCAACGCAGGCACGAGCACGACTCCGTGACGCCTGGAGTCGAGATAGATCCGCTCGCCGAGTTCGCGATCGCACGCGCGCGGCTTCGCCGCGCACGAGCTGGGTCCTGCAGGAGTTTCGCCGAGGTCCAAAGCTGTACCTGGCGCTGGGGGCGTCGTCGCTTTCCTGCTCTGGCTCGTCTAGGCCTTGCGCCAGCGGCCGAAGACGAGGCCGCCGAGTGTGAAGCCGAGCCCGAATGTGCCGACCCCGAACGCCCCGACCGCCGCTGCCTTGCGCCAGGTCGAAAGGCAGCTGCCAGCGGCCGAGGGCTTCCTGCTCCTCGTCCGTCAGCGGCTCTCCGCGGCGCTGCTTGCGCATCGCGCCGCCGGCGCGCAAGCCGAGGTAGAGATCGTCGAAGATCTCTGTCGATTCGTCGGGCACATAATTCAGTGTACTAGCCTCGCTTCGCCGGTGCCAGCAAGGCTCCTCCACGTCTCTGACCTCCATGTCGGCACCGTCGAGGAGCTGGACGTGGAGCGTGCGCTCGGCTCGCTGATCGAGCGCGTCGACCCTGAATTGATCGTCGCCAGCGGCGACCTGACGCACCGCGGCACGGCCTCGGCGAGCACGACCGCGCGGCGGCGTTCCTGAAGCGGCCTCGGACGGCCGCTGCCTGGTCGTCCCGGGCAACCACGACATCCCGTGGGCGTTCCCGGCCGCTTCACGCACCTGTTCCGCGAGTTCGAGCGGCAGTGGCAGACGACGGAGCCCGTCCACCAGGGCGACGGCTCTTCGTCGTCGGCCTCAACTCGGTGCGGCCGTGGCGGCACCAGTCCGGCGGTGTCCGCGCCGGGCAGCTCGCAACGGGCCGCCGAGCTGCTCGCCGGCGCGCCCGGCGGCGCGCTTCGGGTCGTCGTCCTCCACCACCACTCTGATCGGCGCGCCCCTGGCGCTCCGCGCAAGAAGCCGGTCGCACGGCGCAGCCACGTACTCGCCGCGCTCGTCGACGCGGGCGCCGAGCTGATCCTCGCCGGCCACATCCACCAGGCAGCCGTCTCCGAGCGGCACGAGTTCGAGGTCGCCCCGGGCAGCCTGCGCGCGGGCGATCGGTCTCCATCGCCCCCGGGCTGGGACAGCCAGCGCGCCCTGACCGCCGCGGCGAAGCCCGCGGCCTGCACGTCTACGAAGCCCACGAGCACGAGCTCCTCGTCGAGACGTACGTATGGCGTGAGGATCGATTGGGGCCTGACAGCCGTACGCCGATTCCCGGCGGGAGCGAGCCGCTGGAAGACGGAGCCGAGCTTAGAGTGAGCCTGCGGCGGCCGCTGAGCGCCGCGGGCCCGAGATCGGCCGGTGCTGGACGTACTTCCGGTGCAGTACGTGACCACGAGCAGGACGGCGCCGAGAAAGGCAAAAAAGAAGCTCGCCGCCGTGCCGACCAGCAGGCGCGAGGATGCCGCCGATCAGCGAGCCGCCGATCCCGATCGCGGTCGTCATCCAGATCGGCATCGGATCGTGGCCCGGGGACGGCGAAGCGGGCGAGCCCGCCGACGACGAAGCCCCCAGGATCAGGATCGAGATGATGAAGCGCGAGCGTCATCTGCCCTAAGGCGGTGGCCGGCGTCGCTGCAAGCAGCTCGCGCCGTATAGTCCTGATCTCGTCGCGGAGCTTGGCCGCGTACTCGAAGCCGCAGCTCCTCGGCGGCCGCGAACATCTCCTCCTCGAGCGTGATCGACGAGCTTCTCGAGCTCCTCGGCGCTCATGCCCTCGACCTTGCGCGCCGTCGCGGCGCCGCCGGCGCGGCACGTGTCGGCGACTCGAGCGACAGGAACTCGGCGATGTCGGAGACGCCCTTGACGATCGACTCCGGCGTGATCCCGTGCTCCTCGTTGTAGGCGAGCTGCTCGGCGCGGCGCCGGTTCGTCTCGTCGAGCGCGCCCTTGATCGCCTCGGTCAGCTTGTCGGCGTACATCAGCACCTTGCCGTTCGATGTTCCGCGCTGCGCGGCCGATCGTCTGGATCGAGCGCCGTCTTGCCGCGCAGGAAGCCCTCCTTGTCGGCGTCGAGCACGGCGACGAGTGAGACCTCGGGCAGGTCGAGCCCCTCGCGCAGCAGGTTGACGCCGACGAGCACGTCGTACTCGCCGAGCCGGAGCTCGCGGATGATCTGGATCCGCTCGAGCGTGTCGATCTCGGAGTGGAGGTAGCGCGCCTTGACGCCCGACTCGAGCAGGTAGTCGGTCGCGGTCCTCGGCCATCTTCTTCGGTCAGCGTCGTCACGAGCACGCGCTCGCCGACCTCTTCGCGCCGGCGCATCTCGTTCAGCAGGTCGTCGATCTGGTTCTTCGTCGCGCGCAGCTCGACCTCAGGGTCGACGATCCCGGTCGGACGGATCAGCTGCTCGGCGATCCGGGTCGAGTGGCGGAGCTCGTACGGCCCCGGCGTCGCGGAGACGAAGACCATCTGCGGCACCTTCTCGAGGAACTCGTCGAAGCGGAGCGGCCGGTTGTCGAGCGCCGACGGCAGCCGGAAGCCGTAGTCGACGAGCGTCTGCTTGCGCGAGCGGTCGCCCTCGTACATGCCGCCGAGCTGCGGCACGGTCTGGTGCGACTCGTCGACGAAGACGACGAAGTCCGTCGGGAAGTAGTCGAGCAGCGTGAACGGGTGCGTCCCGGGCGCGTCGACCTTCGAGGATCCGCGAGTAGTTCTCGATCCCGTTGCAGAAGCCGAGCTCCTTCAGCATCTCGAGGTCGTACTCGGTGCGCTGGCGGATCCGGTGCGCCTCCAGCAGCCGGTTCTCGGACTCGAACTGCTCGACCTGCTGCTCGAGCTCGTGGCGGATCTCGTCGACGGCGCGCTCGATCGTCGGCTTCGAGGTCACGTACTCGGTCGCGGGCCAGATCGCGACGTTGTCGAGCTGCGTGTAGATCTCGCCCGTCAGCGGGTCGAAGTGGCTGATCTGCTCGACCTCGTCGCCGAAGAAGGAGATCCTGTACGCGGTCTCCGGAGTTCGCCGGCTGCACCTCGACGACGTCGCCCTTGACCCGGAAGCGGCCGCGACCGAGCACCGAGTCGTTGCGGACGTACTGGCTGTCGATCAGCTTGCGCAGGGCGAGATCGCGGTCGTGCTCTTCGCCGACGGTCAGGATCAGCACCCGGTCACGCCACTCCTCCGGCGAGCCGAGGCCGTAGATGCACGAGACGGACGCGACGACGACCACGTCGCGGCGCGTGAACAGCGACGAGGTCGCGGCGAGCCGCAGCCGCGCGATGTCGTCGTTCTGGGACGAGTCCTTCTCGATGTAGAGGTCGGCCTGAGGGACGTACGCCTCGGGCTGGTAGTAGTCGTAGTAGGAGACGAAGTACTCGACGGCGTTGTTCGGGAAGAACTCCCGCAGCTCGTTGCAGAGCTGCGCCGCAAGGGTCTTGTTGTGCGCGATCAGGAGGGCCGGCCGGCCGACCTCCTCGATGATCCACGCCATCGTCGCCGTCTTCCCGGTGCCCGTCGCGCCCAGCAGCGTCTGGTAGCGCTCGCCCGCGCTCAGCGCTTCCGACAGGGTTTCGATCGCCTGCGGCTGGTCGCCGGTCGGCTGGTAGGCATCGGAGGTTTTGAACTCGGCCATCGAGAACAGGCTAGCTGCGATGTCTGCATTCGAAGCACGCCCGCCGTACCGCTCATACGCGGCGATTCTCGGTCTCTACGCGGCCGGGCTGGCGGGCGCGGGCGCGCTCGGCCGCGCGCTGGATCGCGACCCCAGCGCCAGACCGCACTCGACCTCGGAGTCCTCGGACTGGCGACGTTCAAGGTCGCGCGGACGCTCGTCGCGCGACTCGGTCGAGCTGGAAACCAACTAGGCCGCGAGCGAGAGCTCGTCGGCGCGACGCGAAGCGCGCACGCGCAGACCGAGGATCGAGACCAGCGTCATCGCCGCTGTCTGCGTGACGGCGAAGCCGACGAGTACGGGGTGCGCTCCGGCGGTGCTCAGCAACCGGTCCCGCCACCGCGAGTCCAAGCGGGAGCGAGAGCATCAGGACACCGCTGAGTGCCGGCATCACTCGGGCCCTGATCGCCGGCGGCGAGCTGAGCGTCAGCAGCGTGTGGATCGCCGGATTGACGAGGCCGTTGAAGAGGCCGGAGACGAAGATCGCCCGATGATCGCAACGGCCGGAACGTGGAAGACGAGGACCCACAGAGGCAGAGCCTGGCCGTACGACGAGCGTCCCCACGAGGGTCAGTCCGTCGGTTCGGTCCTGGAGCCGGTACGCGACCACGTTTCCGATCACGGCACCGACGCCGAAGGAGGCGAAGATCCACCCGGCGATCTGCGGATCCGCCCCGTACTCGGCGACGACGAGCACCGGCACCGCGGCGAAGAACGCCATCCAGGCGGCGTCGCCCGTGATGAAGGCGACGCTCCAGCCGCGAAGCAACGGGTCGCGGAGGATGAAGCGAAAGCCGTCGAGGAACCTGCCCCGCTGCTCGGGGTCGACCACACGCCGTGCCACCCGCACGAAAGCCGCGACGAGCACGAACGAGACCAGGTAGGTCGCGGCGTCGATCACGAGCACGCTCGGCGCGCCCACCCAGGCGATCAGAACCCCGGCGACCGCGGGCCCGAGCAGCATCGTCACGCGCTGCGCGCTCTGCAGGAACGCGTTCGCTTTACCGACCACGTTCTCTTCTTCACCGACGAGCTCCGGCACGAGTGTGCGCTGCGCGGCGAAGTACGGGCCGCTGAGCGCGCCGACGACGAAGACGAGTCCGAGCAGGAGCGGAAAGTGAGTGCGCCGCTCCAGTACAGGAGCGGAATGATCAGCATGAACGGCACCCGTGCCCCGTCCGCGATCATCATCGTCCAGCGCGGCCTCGAGCCTCGTCAGGATCAAGTTCCGCCCGGCAAGCCCATCAACACGAGCCCGACAGCCTCGCTGGCGAGGACAAGCGTCATCTTGCCCGCCGATCCCGTCGTGGTGAGCACAAACCACGGCAGCGCCAGCCAGGTCATCTGCGTGCCCGTCGTCGAAATCGTCTCGGCGACGAGCAGCGCCAGCAAGCGGCGGTCGCGCAGCAAGGCTCTCAGGTGGTCGCGCGGGCGCGCGGACGACGTTGACGTCGCCGCTCATCGAGGCCGCTCGCAGCTCGACGAGCGGAGCGTCGTCGGCGGGCTGCTCGTCGCCGAGCTCGAGCTCGAGCTGAGGTCGCCGCTCATCGCGCGAGCGTCGACCCAGACGTTCGACCCCTGGCGAATGCCGACGCTGATGTCGCCGGACATCGACTGAAGCTCGACGCTGCCCGCGGTGACGCCGTCGATGCGCTGGTCGCCGGAGGCGGTTCTGATCTTGACCCCGGCGCCGGCATCGTCGACCCTGACGTCCCCGGAGGCGGCCTTGGCAACCAGAACGCCGGCCACGCGCCCCAGCTCGACGTCGCCGGAAGCAGTGTTGACCTCGGCCGCGCCGCCGATCGAGCGCACGGTCACGTCGCCGCTGGCCGCGTTGACGGTTGCGTCTCCGGCAACGTCGTCGAACTCGACGTCCCCTGACGCGCTGTCGGCCTCGAGCGCGCCGAACCGGCCGATGCCGCGGATGTCCGCCGAGGCGCCCTCGAACTGGACCTTCGCGCCCTCAGGGACCCTGATCTTCAGCCGAGGCTCGACCTTGCGCCAGAAACCGAATCCCACGCGTCGCCGGTCTTCGACGTGGACGACGACCTCGTAGCCCCCTTGCCTCGCGCGGGACTCGATTCGGGCCTCCTCGAGCAGCTCGCGCACCTCGTCGTCGTTGCCCCGGGCATCGAGCTCGACCTCGGTCGTCGTGCCACCCGGCACGGTCTCGAGGTCGACCCGGCCCTGCGCGACTCGTAGGTCGAGCGTGACCTCGCCCGGCGTGTCGAAGTTCTCGCGCCTCATGACCGGCGGGCCCGCACGCGGCGGATGACGTCGAGGGCGGCAGCGGAGCGGATCTTGTGGGGGTCGCGCGAGTCGACGCGCACCTCGGCATGTCCGAACGGCAGATGAAACAACATCTCTCCTCCTTAGCTCCGGCCGAAGCCGGTGAGTCGATTCCCTGAACCCCTGCGCGCGCCGCCGCTCGAGCCGACGGCTCGGGCGAGCGAGCGAACGAGCCACGCGTTGACGGAGATGCCCTCGCGGGTCGCGGCCGCCTCGATCGCGAGCTTCAAACCCTCGGGAAGCCGTAACGAGATCCTGGCGACCAGGGCGTCGTCGCCCGCGGGAGGCGCGGGAGCTTCGCCCCTCCTCCTCCACGTAGACGAACGACGGATCCTGCCCCGAGAGGCGGATCTCGACGTGCCCCGAAGGAAGCTGCTCCGACACCTCGAGCGCGGCCTCGGTGAGAGCGTCGAGCAGCCGCAGGCCGGCGGAGGCGCCGACAGCCGAGGTCAGCCGCTTGGCGGCTTCGGCGACGGCATCGTCGCCGACGGCGGCGATACCTTCGAGATCGGCCTGCAGGCCTTCGACGAACGGGCGTAGCTCCACGGTGATGTCATTATGACATCACTTCGACGCTTGTCAAACATCATGACGACGTCGTACCTAATTCCCCTGCATATCCCCGTCGATAGAGCGTCTTTAGCCGCTCGACCCGCTTCACGTAGTGGCGCGTCTCGGAGAAGGCGATCCCGCGGCCCTCGCGCCGCCACTCGTCGACGTTCTCCTGGCCGGCGTTGTAGGCGGCCAAGCGCGGTTCGCTCGTCCCGGTACTTGTCCAGCAGGTGGCGCAGGTACCACGAGCCATAGCGGACGTTGATCTCGGGGTTGTAGAGATCGGAGACGCGGAATCGGTTCCGCGCCGGTGTGGATGGCGATTCCCTTGGCGGTGTCCGGCAGGAGCTGCATCAGCCCGATCGCGCCGGAGCTCGACTTCACGGTTGGCGGAACTTGCTCTCCTGGTAGATGACCGCGGCGAGCAAGCGCGGGATCGAGGCGATAGTTCCGCGCGTGGCCGCGGACGATCGACTCGTACTTGAGCGGATACCAAAGCCTCACCCACCACCCTGGCTCGGTCGCGTGCACATACCCCACCCCGGCGGCGGCGAGGCCGAGCGCGGCGAGCAGCGCGGCGACCCGCCTCACGCAGGTTGTCTGGCTGCGAGAGCTCGCATCGTCTCGGCCACGAAGTCGTCGAGTTGCTGTCGCGTGCCGTCGTTGACGTAGCCGAAGTCGGCGCGGGCGGTCTTTTCCTCGTCGGGGATCAGGCGGCTCTCGCGCTGATCGGGATTGCTGACGCGCGAGCGCTCGCGGCGCAGGTCCTCGGGGCAGTGATCGCGACGATGGCGTCGAAGCGCTCTTCGCCGCCGACCTCGTAGAGCAGCGGCACCTCGGTCGCCGACACGGCCGGCGGATCCGGCAGGGCGGCCAGCGCCTCCCGCCAGGCGAGGTATTCGGCGACGACGCGCGGGTGCAGCAGGGCCTCCAGCCAGGCGAGCGCCTCCTGGTCGTCGAAGACGATCCGCGAGATCGCGGCGCGATCGAGGTGGCCGGCATCGTCGAGGATGCCGGTGCCGAAGCGCTCCACGCAGCGCCGCGCGCACGTCGTCGTCCTCGCGCAGGAGCCGGTGGACGATGTCGTCGCTCGAGATCGTCGCGGCGCCGTGCCGCGCGAACGCGTGTAGCGCTTCTGTCTTTCCTGCCCCGATTCCCCCGTGATCGCGACCGCGACCGGTCGCGATCGCGATTCGGCTTGCGTACGAGAGACGGGGTCCATCTTTCGCCTGGGATTAGACGGATGCCCGAGCCAAGCTCGGACATCCTCCAGGTCGGCGTCGCAAGCGAGCGCCTCGGCCAGTTACTCCTGTTCTGTTTCGGGGGCGCCGAGGGGCCTCTCCTCGGAGTCGCCGGGCCCGGCTCGTCCGGGGACTGGGCGTCCGCCTCGATGCTGTCGTCGACGAGCTCGGCCGCCAGATCGCCCGTGTCAGACGGCGCGGTCTCGGAGGCCCGCCCCCGGCGTCTCGACGACTTCTGCCGCAACCGCGCTCGGGCAGAGGCTCCTCGTCTGCGGGAACGGCCTCGGCGACAGCTTGCGTCTCCGGGAAAACCTCTTCCGAAAGGTCGAGATCCGGCGTTCCCTCGATCGGCTCCGAGTCGTCGGCACGCGCCACGACACCGCCGCCCTCGACGCGCTTGAGCGAGAGGGACAGCCGGCGGCGCTCGCCGTCGACCTCGATGATCTTCGCCTTCACCTCGTCCCCTTGCGAGACGACCTCGCGCGGGTTCTCGACGTGGTGCTGTGCCAGCTCGGAGATGTGCACGAGCCCCTCGACGCCCGGGAGGATCTCGACGAAAGCGCCGAAGGTGACGACCTTGGTCACCTTGCCCTCGACCTCGTCGCCCTCGCTGTAGGTGTCGAGCACCTGCTGCCAGGGATCCGATCTGCGTCTGCTTGAGGCCGAGCGAGATTCGCTGGCGCTCGCGGTCGATGTCGAGCACCTTGACCTTCACGTCCTGGCCGATCTCGAGCACCTCGGACGGGTGGTTGACATGGCTCCAGGAGAGCTCGCTGATGTGGATCAGGCCGTCCATGCCGTCGAGGTCGACGAAGGCGCCGAAGTCGACGATGTTCGAGATCTGGCCGTCGACGACGTCGCCGGGGTTGAGGCGGTCGAGGATCTGCTGCCGCTGCTCCTTGCGCTCGTCCTCCAGCACGGCGCGGCGCGAGAGCACGACGTTGTTGCGTGAGCGGTTGAGCTCGATCACCTTCGCGCGCAGCTCCTGGCCGAGAAACTCGTCGAGGTCCTGGACGCGACGGATATCGACCAGCGAGGCCGGCAGGAAGCCGCGCACACCGAGGTCGAGGATCAGGCCGCCCTTGACGACCTCGATCACCTTCCCGACCACGGGCTCGCCCGACTCGGCCGCCCCCTCGATCGCTCTTCCACGCGAGCTCGAAGCGCGCGCGCTTCTTGGAGAGGATCAGCCGGCCTTCGGCGTCCTCCTTCGTGAGCACGAGCGCGTCGATCTCTTCGCCGACCTGTACCTCGTCCTCGGGGTTGACCGAGCGGCGAATCGAGAGCTCGGCGACCGGGATCACGCCTTCCGACTTGTAGCCGATGTCGACGAGAACCTCGTCCTTGTCGACGCGGACGACCGTGCCGTGGACGACCTCGCCCTCGTTGATCGTCGGGAAGGTGGCGTCGTAGTTCGGGACGAGCTCGCCTTCTGGGCCGGTCGTCCAGAACGCGGCGTCGTCGAGGTCCGGCGGCGGCGCCTGCGGCTCTACGGTCTCGGTTTCTGGGTTTACTGTGTCGTTCGCCAAAGCGGCGGTCAGTATAGCCTCGGCGGTTCAGGCTCTATTTGGCGGTTCGGCCCAGGAAGCCGCGCACGGCGGCGAGGTAGTCGTCGGGCTGCTCGACGAAGCTCAGATGGCCCGCGTCTGGAACGACGTGGAGCTCGCTCCCCGCGATTCCGTCGTGGAGGACGCGGGCCGCCCGCGGGGTCGTCGTCGGGTCGTACTCGCCGACGATGACGAGCGTCGGCTTGTCGACGTTCTTCAGCTTCGGGCCGTAGTCGAAGTGGCCGTAGCCTGCGTTGGCGAAGTGGCGTAGAACCTCGGGCGACGGGACGGTTTGCTCGATGTAGCCGGAAGGGGGCTGGCCGTGGAAGTGGAACGGCAGCTGGTCGCGTAGAAGCTGCATCAGCTGTGCGTCCGTCTCGACGGTCTTCTCGTCCTCCCAGGATTGGGCGATCGCCTTGCCGTTGTCGCCCAGCGCCTCGAGCGAGGCCGTGACATCGGCGTCGAGAGCGGCGCTCGAGTCGCCTCCCCGGAGATGACGTAGGCGGCGGCGGTGCCGAGCTCGGTGGCGTGGTAGGTAGCGATGATCGCGCCGAACGAGTGCCCGAGCAGAGCGAAGCCGTCGAGCCCAGGGACTCGGCCAGCAGGTCGACGTCCCGCGCGAAGACCTCGAGCGAGAGCGTCGCGGGGTCGACTCGCTGGGAGCGACCCTGTCCGCGCTCGTCGACGTAGAGCAGGCGGTACTCGTCGCCGAGCGGGTCGAGGTAGGGCCGGAACATCGAGTGGTCCAGCCCCGGCCCGCCGTGGAGCACGATCAGCGGAAAGCCGCTGCCAACCTCTTCGACGTTCAGGTTGTAGCCGTCAGGCAGCGCGAATTGCATGCGGAGACCCTATGCCCTAATGCAATTGAGCTCTCCCAGGCAGTATTGCCACCGTTAATCGTGAAAGTCGTCATGGCCCGCGAAGCGGGCCGGACTTTCACGATTTAGCTTCGTTCCAGTCCTCGCCGGCGCCCTCGTCCACCGCCAGCGGCGGGTCGAGCTCGTACGCGGCGATCATCTCCTCGCGCACCAGGCCCTTGACCGCGGCGACCTCGTTCTCCGGCGCTTCGAGCAGCAGCTCGTCGTGGATCTGCAGCACCAGGCGGGCGGCGCTGCCCTCCTCGCGCAGCCGCCGGTGGATGGCGATCATCGCCACCTTGATGATGTCCGCGTTCGAGCCCTGCATGACGAAGTTGACGGCCAGGCGCTCGCCCAGCGAGCGCGTCTGCCGGTTCGACGCCCGCAGCTCGGGCACCGGCCGCCGCCGGCCGAGCAGCGACGTCGTGTAGCCGTCCTCCCGCGCCTGCTCGATCGTGCGCTGGATGAAGTCCTGCACGTGCGGGAAGCGCGCGAGGTACGCGTCGATGTAGGCCTGCGCCTCCTCGCGCGGGATCTCGAGGTTCTCGGAGAGGCCGAACGCCGAAATCCCGTAGACGATCCCGAAGTTGATCATCTTCGCGATCGAGCGCTGGCCGGTCGTCAGCTCCGCCGGGTCGACGCCGAGCACCTCGGCTGCGGTCGCACGGTGGATGTCCTCGCCCCGCGCAAACGCCTCGCGCAGCTTCGGCTCGCCCGAGACGTGAGCGAGGATCCGCAGCTCGATCTGCGAGTAGTCGGCGGAGACGAGCTTCCAGCCGGGCTCGGCGACGAAGGCGGACCGGATCTCGCGGCCGAGCTCGGTCCGGATCGGGATCGCCTGCAGGTTCGGGTTCGAGGTCGAGAGCCGCCCGGTCGCGGCGACCGTCTGGTTGAAGGTCGTGTGCAGGCGGCCGTCCTCGCCGAGCAGCGACGGCAGCGGCCCAAGGTAGGTGTTGAGGAGCTTCGAGTACTCCCGCCACTCCTCGATCACGGGACGATCTCGTGCTCGCCGCGGATCGTGCGCAGGACGCGCGTGTCGGTCGAGTAGCCGGTCTTGCCCTTCCGGCCCGGCGTCAGCTCCAGCTTCTCGAACAGGATCCGAGCCACCTGCTGCGTCGAGCCGAGCATGAACTCCTCGCCCGCGAGCTCCTGCGCCTTGGCCTCCAGCTCCTCGACCCGGTCGGCGAGGCGCGCCGTGATCTCGCCCATCCGGTACGTGTCGATCTTGACCCCGACCTGCTCCATCGCGACGAGCACCGGCGTCAGCGGCAGCTCGATCTCGCGGTAGAGCTGCTCGTGCCCGCGCTCGCGCACCCGCTCGAGCAGCGGCTCGCGCAGCCGCAGCGTCGCCGCGGCGTGGCGGACGAGCCGGGCGGTCTCCTCCTCGGCCTCGGGCTCGGGCAGCAGCTCGACGCCGTACTCGGCAGCGAGATCGTCGAGCTCATACGAAGCACGGCTCGGCTCGATCAGGTACGCCGCGATCATCGTGTCGTCGGCCGCTTCGATGCGCAGGGCCTTGGCGTCGTGCGCGACGATCTCGCCCTCGAGCTTCTGCCGGCCGCGGCCCGACAACAACCTCGTCCTCGGTCGCGAGCGCGGCGCGATCCGCGTCCGCCGCGAACCGCAGCCCGAGCTCGAGAGCTCGCCCTCGCGCCACGGCACCGCGACGCCCGTCGACTTCGCGCGCCGAGGCGGGTACGCGCCTCGTCGAGCTCGTCCACCCGGTTGAGCAGGTTCCGGAACTCGAAGCGCCGGAACATCTCCTTCAGCTGCGAGCGGTCGGGCGGCGCCAGAACGAGGCTCGGCCGGGTCGCAGTCGAGCTCGAGGTCGCGCCGCATCGTCGCCAGCTCCTTCGCCGCCCGCGCCTGCTCGGCATGCTCCGTGACCGCCCTCGAGCGCGCCGGCGTCAGCTCGTCTGCGTGCTCGATCACCTCCTCGAGCGACCCGTACTGAGCGATCAGCTGGCCGGCGGTCTTGTCGCCGATCCCGGGAATGCCGGGGATGTTGTCGGACGGATCGCCCTTGAGCCCGATGAAGTCCGGCACCTGATCGGGCCTGATTCCCAGGCGCGCCTCGACGCGCTCCGGGCGTGTAGACGTGGACGTCGGAGACCCCGCGCGGGGTCATCATCAGCGCGACGTTGTCCGAGACGAGCTGGAACGCGTCACGGTCGGTCGAAACGACGGTCGTCTTCGACCCCGGCCTCGTCGGCCCGCGTCGCGAGCGTCGCGATCACGTCGTCGGCCTCCCAGCCCTCGAACTCGAGGTTGCGGTAGCCGAAGGCCTCGACGATCGGCCGGAAGTACGGGAACTGCTCGGCGCAGCAGGTCCGGCATCGGCTTCCGCTCGATCTTGTACGTGCTCGAGCAGCTCGTGCCGGTGCACCGGCCGCGTGTCCCACGCGACCGCGACGCCCTTCGGCCTGTAGTCCGCGAGCAGCTTGAAGAGCATGTTCGTGAAGCCGAGCAGGGCGTTCGTCGAGAAGCCTTCGCTCGTCGCGAGCTCCTCGGGCAGCGCGAAGAAGGCGCGGTAGGCGAGGTTGTTTCCGTCGACGAGGAAGAGCTCTGAATCGCGGACGGGCGCGTCGTCGAGCTGCAGCTCCTCGCCGGTTAGTGTCTTTGGCATCCACCCCAAAGCTATCGTCCCGCCGCGATGCCCGGGATCGAAATCGAGCCGCTAGAAGACGAGCATCTCGCCGCCGCCGCGGCGCTGCTGCGCCGACCGGCATAAGCGCCACCGGGAGGCGGAGCCGCTGCTGCCGGAGGTCCCCGACTTCCGCGCCCAGCTGGAACGTGATCTAGATCACGAGCTGGCAAGCGGCGTCGTTGCGCTCAGCGGGGACGACCTGGTGGCCTATGTGATCGGCCGGGTTGAGGACGATTCGATGCTCGGGGACAGGCGCGGGATGGTCGACTCTCGCCGGCTGCGCGGCGGCGGAGGGCCAGGCCGAGACGGTTCGCGACCTGTACGGCGCGCTTGCGGCACGCTGGATAGCGGCCGGCGCCACCCGCCATCTCGCCCTGATCCCCGCGAGCGACGAGGCTCTGATCGACCCCTGGCTGCGGCTTCGCCTTCGGCGTCCAGTTCGTCTGGGCCGTGCGCGAGACAGCGGCGATGAAGCCCGTCGACGCCGGCGTCCGGATCCGCCCAGGGACGCCTGACGATCTCGAGCTGGTCGCGAAGCTCGACCGGGGTCTTCACGAGCACCAGGCCGGGCCGCCGAGCTTCTCCGGAGTGGCGATCGCGAGCGACGAAGAATTTCCGGGCGGACTGGAGCGATCTCTGGGACGACCCTGACCTCTACACCCATTTCGTCGCCGAGCGGGCCGGAATGCCGGTCGGGCACGTCGTCCTCTACCGCCGTCCGACCGGCGACCTCCGCGTTCCGAACGACAACATCGACTCTCGCACGCGGCGACGCTGCCGGCGGCGCGGCGGTCGGGCGTCAGCCTCGCGCTGATGGGGCACGCGCTCACCTGGGCGCACGAGCACGGTTTTCGTTCGATGACGACCGACTGGCGCTCGGTCAACCTGCTTCGTCGCGGCACTGGCCGCGCCGCGGCTTCCGGCCGACTTTCTACAGGCTCTACCGCGCGCTGCCTTGACCCGCGTCCCCATGCTCTCGGGGTCGCGGCTGACGGTCGTGAACGCGCCGGACGACGCGGTCATCCTGCGGCCGCGGCGGCCCGGCGAGGCGATCGGCGACATCGGCGCTGCCGTCAGAGACGCGCTCCGCTTTCCCTCGCCGGCGAACCGCTCGAGGCCCTCACAAGGCCGCGAGGGCGCGCCACGATCGTGATCGAGCCGCCGTCGCTGCCGATCCCGACCGCGCCGAACGACCCGCGGCGAGCGGCGATCGGCGCCGTCGTCGACGAGCTCCGGCGGGCCGGCGTCCCGGTCGAGAACCAAACCCTGCTCGTTGCGGGAGGACTTGCGCGACGGCTTGGCGAGCGCGACCTCGAGCAGCTCGGGATTGTCTCGCCGGAGTTCGCCCGGCGCTTCCGCGGCAGGGTGGTCATCCACGACGTCGAGGATCCCGGCCTGGTCGAGATCGGGCAGTTGGGCCGGATCCCCTCCGCATCCACCCCAGCCTGCTCGAGACCGACGTGATCGTCGTCGTCACGGCGGCCGAGACCGTCGTCCACGGCGGCCCGGCGGCCTACTGGGCGCGTCGGGACGGGATACCCTCCGCGCCGCGGGCGCCTACTCCCTGCTCGAGACCAGCGCCTCGCAAGGGTGGCAGCTGGCCGTCGCGATCGAGCGCGAGCTCCGCGCCGGGTACCCGTGATCGGCGCCTCGTTGACGCTCAACCACCCGCGCCTCGGCGGCGCCGCCCGCGGCTACCCGTACGAGCAGGAGGCGCTCGACCGAATTGCGGGCTCCGCGTTCCGCCGGCCGTTCGGGCTGCTGCCGGGCTGGACGCGCGACCAGATCATCCGCTCGCTGCGACGCGAGCTCTCCCTCAGCCGCGGCCGTACGGCGGCCCGCCCTCGGTGGCGCACGCCGAGGCGCTCCTCCGCGGCGTCGAGACGCGTTCGGCCACCCTCGAGGGACAGCTCGACGCGATCGTGATCGGGATCCCGCGGACGACGCCCTTCCTGCCGCGCGAACGGCCGAACCCGCTACTCGCTGCCTATCTCCGGGCTCGGGCTCGCCTCTGCGGATGTGGCGTGACCGGTTTCCGCTGGTCGAGGGCGGAACCGCGATCCTCCTGCACCGGTTCAACCGGCACTTCGCCCACCCGACGCAGCAGCCGTACCGCGCGTTCTTTCAGGCGACCACGCGCATGGGGCGCGAGTCGGTCGAACTGGTGGAGGCCGAGCAGGCCGCCGTAGCCGACCCGCGAGCGATCGAGGCGTATCCGCGAGCGGCGGTCTTGCCATCCGTTGCTTCCTTTTGCCGACTGGAGCGCCTGCGCGCCGGCCGTCGGTCGCCTTGGTGCGGTGATCGTCGCCGGCTGCCGGGACGCCGGTCGCCGCGCGGCAGCTCGGGCTTCGTCCCGTCGCAGGGATCGGCACCGCGTTGGAGCTGGCGCACGGCCGCGCCGGCGGCGCCACCGCGCGTCGGCTTCCTCCTCCGCCGTAGTTCCCTCCGTCACCAAGCATTCACGGTCTGAACCGACTGAGATCGAGGTTCGCCCGGTTAGAGGATCGCCGAGAGAAACTGCTTCGTCCGCTCCTCTCGCGGCGCAGTGAAGAAATGCTCGGGAGTACCCTCTTCGATGATCCGGCCGTCGTCCATCATCATGACCCTGTCGGCGGCCTCCCGCGCGAACCCCATCTCGTGGGTGACGACGACCATCGTTGTCTGGAAGTCGTGAGCCAGCCCCTTCATCACGTCGAGAACCTCGCCGACGAGCTCCGGATCGAGGGCGGAGGTCGGCTCGTCGAACAGCATCAGCTTCGGCTTCATCGCCAGCGCGCGGGCAATCGCGACACGTTGCTGCTGTCCACCTGAGAGCTGCGCCGGGTAGTTGTCGATCTTGTCGCTCAGCCCGACCTGCTCGAAGCAGGATCTTCCCTGCGCGACCGCGTCGCGCCTGGCCATCTTCCTGACGCGAATCGGTGCCTCGACCACGTTCTCGAGCGCTGTCATGTGTCCGAAGAGGTTGAACCGCTGGAAGACCATTCCGATCTGGGAACGCTCGCGGCAGACCTCAGCGTCCTCGCAGCTCGTAGATCTTGTCGCCCGACTGGCGGTAGCCGACCAGCCGCCCGTCGACCCACAGCCGCCCTGAATCGATTCGCTCGAGATGGTTGATGCAGCGGAGGAACGTCGACTTGCCGGAGCCGGAGGCCCCGATCATGCAGACGACCTCGCCCGGCTGCACCTCGAGCGAGACGCCTTTCAGGACTTCAAGACGGCCGAAGCTCTTGTGCACGGCTTCTGCCTTGACCATCGGGTCCGCGCTCGATATCTGATTCATCGTGCCTAGTACCCATGTCGAATAGACGCTTCGGCGCAACCGCTGAAGCGCCGTCGGAGGCAGCTCCGCGCACGCGCCACGCGGCCAAGTAGCGCTCGACGTAGTACTGCCCGAACGAGAGCACGGTCGTGACGATCAGGTACCAGATGCTCGCCACGATGAGCAGCGGAATCGTCCGGTAATTGACCGCGTAGATCAGCTGAACCGAATAGAGCAAGCTCGGTGACCGCGATCACGCTGACGAGCGAGCGTCGTCTTGAGCATCGAGATCGTCTCGTTGCCGGTGGGCGGGACGATCACACGCATCGCCTGCGGCAGCACGATCCGCCTTATCGTCTGCAGAGCGCGTCATCCCCAGGCTTTGCGCCGCCTCGGTCTGGCCTTCGTCGACGGAGATGATGCCTGCCCGCACGATCTCCGCCATGTAGGCGCCCCTCGTTGAGCCCGAGGGCGAGCATCCCGGCGACGAAAGGGGTGATGACCGAGTTCGCGCTGAAGTGCACGAACTGAGGCCCGAGCGGGATTCCCGAGCGAGACCGTCGGGTAGAGCGCGGCGATGAAGCCCCAGAAGCAGGATCTGGACCAGCACGGGCGTCCCTCGGAAGAACCAGATGTAAAGCCAGCTCGCCGCCGCGAGACCAGAGGATTCGGCGAGAGGCGCATGACCGCGAGCGACGATTCCGATCGCGATCCCGATCGCCATGCAGTCACCGTCAGCTCCAGCGTCGTGACCAGCCCCTGGAGAACCCGGCTCGAGGTGAAGCAGTGGCGGATGATCCCCCACTCGAAGCGCGGGTTGGTCGCGACCGACTTCACGATCGCGGCCGCGAGGGAGAGGATGATCGCAGCCGCGACCCAGCGGCCCGGTCGGCGGACCGGGATCGCCTTGATCTCGTCGGGTCTGACCGGCTCGGCGGTGTCCGCTCGCCATCGAGGCCCTAGTGCCGGTGTCGGTTAGCTAATCGCGCCGTTGATCTTCGGGTTCGTGATTGCGCCGTCCTGCGATCCCCCACTTGGTCAGAATCGCCTTGTACGTGCCGTCCGACATGAGCGACCTTGAGCGCGTGCGAGAAACGGCTTCGTCAGACCGCTTCCCTTCGGGATCGCGATCCCGTACGGGGCCGTGTTGTACGGCTTGCCGGTCAACTTGAACTGCCCGTTCGACTGCTTGACGATGTAGGCCGCCACGGGCGAGTCGGCCATGCCTGACCTGTTGGCGGCCGCTCGAGATCGCCAGGTTCGCCGCGTTCTGGTCCGGATAGACCGAGACCTGACCCCGGACTTTCCGGCCGACTTGCACTTCCCGCTCTGCGCGGTCGCGTCGTCCGCCTGGGTCGTTCCGCGCTCGACGCCGACCGAATGCCCGCAGAGGTCGGCCAGCGAGTTGATCGTCGGGCCTCCGCTCGCCTTGACGTAGAAGGAGGTGCCCGCCTGGAAGTACGTGACGAAATCGACCGATCTTCTGCCGCTCCTTCGTGTCGGTGAACGACGACATCCCGACGTCGAACTTGCCTGACGGCGAGGCCGGGGATGATCGCCGTCGAAGGTCGCGTTCACGACCTTCGACCTTGACTCCCATGACGGCGGCGAGGGCCTTGCCGAGGTCCGGGTCCATGCCCTCCGACGGTCTTGCCGTTCGAGCCGATGAACTCGTTCGGCGCGTAAGTGGCGTCCGCGGCGACGATCAGCGGCTCTTCGACTTGAACTTCGCAGGAACCTGCGCCGCGACCGTGCTGTCGGTGGCCGGGGTCGCGGATCGCGCCTCAGTCGTGGTGGCTGCGCTGCGTCGTGGTCGTGTCGTCGAAGCTCTTCTGCTGCTGCCTCCGCAGCCCGCCGCGAGAACGGCGACGAGCGCGAGGACTGCAGTCCTACCGCTGACGGGGTCTTCAAACGATGCATGCTCGGTCGCTGTCCCTTCTACGGAAGCTGGGCGCCAGCTCCTTGGTGAGCCTGGCGGCTGAAATCGTACTTGAGGTTTCCTCCCAGGTACGTCTTCCTCACGCTGCTCGTTCGGCGCGCAGGCTCTTGGCGTCGTCGGCGAGCGCGATCCGCCCGGTCTCGAGCACGTAGCCGCGGTCGGCCGCGTCGAGCGCCATCAGCGCGTTCTGCTCGACGAGCAGGATCGTGGTTCCCTGCTCGTTGATCTCGCGCGATGATCTCGAAGATCCTCTCGACGAAGATCGGCGCGAGACCCATCGACGGCTCGTCGAGCATCAGCAGCTTCGGCCGCGCCATCAGCGCCCGCCCGATCGCGACCATCTGCTGCTCGCCGCCGGAGAGCGTTCCCCGCCTTCTGGCTCTTGCGCTCGGCGAGGCGCGGGAAGAGCGCGTAGACGCGGTCGATGTCCTCTCTGATCCGCGAGCGGTCGCGTGCGCTGGAAGGCGCCCATCTCGAGGTTCTCGAGCACGCGTCATGCGCGGGAAGAGCCGGCGGCCCTCGGGCGACTGCGAGATGCCCATCTTCGACGATGTCGTGCGGCGCGCGTCGCGTGATGTCCTTGCCCTGGAAGTAGATCGTGCCCTCGCGCGGCGTGGTTGAGCCCGTTGATCGAGCGCAGCGTCGTCGACTTGCCGGCGCCGTTCGCGCCGATCAGCGTCACGATCTCGCCCTCGTGCACCTCGAGCGAGATGCCCTTCAGCGCCTCGATCGAGCCGTAGAACGTGTGGACGTCCTCGAGCGCGAGGAGCGTCACCGTCGCGCGCGGTCGCAGCGCGCGCTCACGTCGGTCGCCGCCTTGCCCAGGTACGGCCTCGATCACGCGCTCGTCCTGCTGGATCTCGTGCGGCGTCCCCTCGGCGATCTTCTCGCCGTAGTCGAGCACGGTCACGCGCTCGGAGACGCCCATCACGACCTTCATGTCGTGCTCGATCAAGAGGATCGCGATCGGTCCGCTCGCTCGCGCAGCTTCGCGACGAAGTCGAGTGAAGGCGACGGTCTCCTGCGGGTTCATGCCTGCGGTCGGCTCGTCGAGGAGCAGCAGCTTCGGCTCGGTCGCGAGCGCGCGGGCGACCTCGAGCCGGCGCTGGTCGCCGTAGGAGAGGCTCTCGGCAAGCTCGTCGTCGACCCGCCGCAAGCCCGAGAAGCGCGAGCAGCTCGCGTGCCTTCTGCTCCGGCCTCGCGCTCCTCGCGGCGGACGCGCGGCGTGCCCGAGGATCGAGCCGAGGATCCCGCCCTTCAGGCGCGAGTGCATGCCGACGAGCACGTTCTCGAGCGCCGTCATCTGCGGGAAGAGACGGATGTTCTGGAACGTGCGGCCGACGCCGAGCTTCGTGATCGCGTGCGGCGGCTTGTCGGTCACGTCGGCGCCGTCGAAGACGATCGCGCCCGACGGTGGGCTTGTAGAGGCCGGTGAGCATGTTGAAGAACGTCGTCTTGCCGGCGCCGTTCGGGCCGATCAGGCTGACGATCGAGCGCTGCGGGATCGTGAAGTCGAGGTCGTTGACGGCGAGCAGGCCGCCGAACTCCTTCCGGACATCGCCTGCCGACGAGCAGGTCGCCGGTTGCGCGGACTCGTCATCTGCGGATCCCGGCGTCCGCCCTTGTCACGCGCGTCGGCATCCTCCCGGATTCTGCCAGTCCGCGCTCGCCCGCTCCAGGTTCATCGGCGCCGCGCATCTCGTACAGAGGGCTCGTCGAGCGTGCCGCGCGTGCCCTCCTCGATCTCGCGCTTGCGCCGGCGCTCGGGGATCAGGCCCATGGGACGGAACAGCATCATCAGCACGGATGATCACGCCGTAGATGCCGAACTCGTACTTGGGCACGCTCGATCTGGTGGCTGGCCGGAAAGATGTTCGTGTTCAGCCAGGAGCCGATGTTGCCGAGCCCCTCGACGTTCAGCCACGGCGAGGATCGTGCCGGCGACGCACGACGCCCCAGATGCTGCCCATGCCGCCGAGGATGACCATGCAGAGCAGGAAAATCGAGATGTTGAAGTCGAACTGGCTTGGGAAGGCGCCGGAGTTGAAGCGTGGCGACGTACGCGCCGGCGACTCCGCCGAAGAAGGCGCCGATCGCGTAGGCCCAGGTCTTCGTCCGCATCAGCGGGATGCCCATCGCGCCGGCTGCCGTCTCGTCCTCGCGGATCGCGATCCAGGCGCGGCCGAGGCGCGAGTCGCGCAGGCGGATCGCAGCAGAAGATCGGTCAGTAGCAGGAGCCCGAGCACGGTCCAGAAGAAGAGCCGGTCCGGCGTTGGCGGAAAGATTCGTCGTAGCGGATCGGGCAGGCCGAGCGGCGTTGTGCAGCGTCGTCGCCGAACCCGGGCGCGTCGATCGGGCTGATGCCGAACGTCGCCGTGGGTGAGGTCGAAGCCGTGCAGGTTGTCGGCGTTGCGGACGAACTGCGGGATGATCTCGCCGAACCCCAGCGTCACGATCGCGAGGTAGTCGCCACGCAGGCGCAGGGTCGGCAGGCCGATCAGGATCCCGCCGATCGCCGTGACGATGCCCGCGATCAGCAGCACGAGCCAGATCGAGATGTGGATGCCGCGCTCAGATCGAGCTGGATGCCGACGGCGCCGAAGTGGAAGCTGACCTGCTGGAACTGGCCGGAGGCGAGCCAGCCCGCGCGTGTAGGCGCCGATCGCGTAGAAGGCGACGTAGCCGAGATCGAGCAGCCCCGCGTAGCCGACGACCACGTTCAGCCCGACGGCCATCATCGACGAAGACGAGGATCGTCACCGCGTCGTGCGACGGTCGGGAAGCGTCAGGATCACCGGGATGTTCGTCGGCAGGCATGGTCGACGTAGAACGGGTAGGCGATCGCGATCGCGAAGAGCGATCACGAAACGGGATCAGGTTCGGTAGCGCGCCGGAACCGCCCCTGCGCAGGCGGCGCCACGCATCGAGAGGCCGGTGCGCTTCGCGACCCGACCGCGGTAGCCGACGTATCAGGCGCGCGCACGGAACTGGCGCGCTCGAGGCCCCATCTAGCGCCCCTCCGGCGTGCGTTCGCCGAGCAGGTCCCTCGGGCCGGAAGACGAGGATCGCGATCAGGATCGCGAAGACGAGCGACCGCGTCCAGTCGACTGCCCGGCGCGAGCCACGGAGAGCCCCTCGTTGAAGGCCTGGATCAGCCCGATCAGGAGCGACCCCGACGACGGCGCCCGTCAGGTTGCCGATCCCGCCGAGCACCGCGGCCGTGAAGGCGATCAGGCCGAGCTCGAACCCGGTGTCGTAGCGCATGTTGAACTCGACGACGGTAGAGCGACCCGCGCCGATGCCCGGCCAGCGCCCGGCGAGCGACGAAGCGTGAACGAGATCGTCCGGTTGACGTTGATGCCCATGATCGCGGCGGCCTCGGATCCTGCGAGGTCGCGCGCATCGCCTTGCCCTGACGCGTCGACCGCACGAGCCACGCAGAGCGAGTCACGAGCACCGGGCGCCGTCACGAGGATCGACGAAGAAGGCGTCCCACGCGTAATGTGACGCCGCAGATCGTGAAGACGTCCTTGCTCGAGATCAGCGGCGGGATGCTGTGGGCGTTCGACGCCGTAGATCGCGAGCGAGATGTTCTGGACGATGAACGACATGCCGACCGCCGTGATCAAGACGGCCAGACCGCGGCGCGTTGCGCAGCCGCCGGTAGGCGACGAACTCGATCGTCGAGTTCACAGTCGCGCCGAAGGCGGCGACGATCACGAACGTCGCCGCAGGCCCGACGGCGATCCCGAGTGTCGTGCTCGTCGTCGAGCTCAGGCTGAAGACCGCAGAGGATGATCGTGGTCGAGAAGAGCCCGCTGAGCGCGAAGACATCGCCGTGGCGCGAAGTTGATCAGCTGCAGGATCCCGTACACGAGCGTGTAGCCGAGCGCGACCAGCGCGTAGACCGCACCGGTGGTGACGCCGATCAGGAGGACGTTGAAGAAGTCCGACCGGGTCTTGATCGCGTTCACGATCAGCCACGCGACCGAGCAGGCACGACGAACACGATGCCGAGGATCGGAGAGAAGCGCAGGCCGCCTTCGGCTGCGAAGCGCCGATGAAGCGGGCGGCGACGCGGTCGGGCCGGTCGGCTGCGATTCGCGGATTCTAAGGATGACGTCAGGAGGGCGTTTCGCCCTCCTCCCGGACTCAGTCTGCGTGAATCTAGCCGGCCGCTTCCCTGCGGGCCAGCCTCGGACGAGATTCGCACTGGCGCGCCCGTTCATGAAGCGTCACGAGGTTGTTCGCCGCTTGCCGATGTAGATCGTGAAGCAGAACGCGCGGCCCCGGTCGCGCCGGCCAGATCGCCGTTGTCGTTGAACGCTGAAGCTGCCGATCAGGCCGTCGCGTGACCTTGCGTCTTGAAGACGCTCGACGATCACGCTCGGGCGCGACTGCCGTCGCGACTTGCGCGATCGCCTTCAGCAGCACCTGCGCGGCCTGCGCGCCGAGGATCGCGTACGGGTCCACCGGCTGCGCCGTTCGAGCGTCTGCTTGAAGCCGTTGATGAACGTCCAGCGCGGCTCCTTGTACTTGTCGAGTCCGACGCCCGGCGACGCTGAAGTAGGCGCCGTTGGCGTCCGGCGTCCCGCCCTGCGAGCGCTAGGAAGACCGCGTCGGTCGTGAACCCGTCCGGAGGAAGAGCATCACGCCTCCGCACGCGCTGCGGGTTTGTCGTGTTCGGGCCGAGCACCGCTGACCTTGTCGTTGATCAGCTGGCCGCTGTTCTCGTCGATCAGCCCGCCGATGAAGATGGCGTCGGGGTTGGTCGCCTTGATCTTCGTGAACAGCGCCTGGAAGTTCGCCGGCTTCGGGTCGTAGGCGCGCGAAGCCGCGTGACCTTGATCCCCAGCGCCTTCGCGGCGCCCGCGGAAGTTCTTCGCGACGCCGAGGCCGTAGGCCTCCCTTGTCGTTGAGGATGTAGACGCTCTTGACGCCCTTGCTGCTGCAGGAACTCTGCCGTCGACGGCGCCCTGGTTGGGATCGCTCGGGGCGACGCGGGCGTACGTGCGCTTCCCGCTCGGGTAGTACTTCTCCGGCTCGTTCGCCGGCGCACGGCTCGGTCAGGCAGCCGTACGTGTTCGCCGGCGAGAGCAGCTGCAGCCCGCCGCCCGGGGCCTGGTTCAAGACCGGGATCTCGATCGCCGCGCAGCCGGAGTTGAACGTGCCGATGACGCCGACCAGGCTGCTGTCACGCTGCGTACGCATGCGCGTTCGCGCTGCACTTCGTCGGGTCCCACTTGGCGAGCTGCGCCGGAGGCGTCGTTGCAGGACTGGAAGGCGATCTTGTACCTGCCGGCCTTCCACCCTCTGCTGGTCGAGGACGTAGGCGATCGCCTTTGGTTCATCTGCGTCGTCTGCTGCCGCGACCCTCCGATCAGCGGCAGGTCGGAGGCGATCAGGTGATCGGCCGTACCGGAGCCTGTTGCACTGCACCGGCGAGCAGGAAGACGCGGCAGAGCGTGTGACCCCGTTGCCTCCTCCTCCACCGCTGCTGCTCTCTCTTGCTTCCTCCTCCGCACCCTGCCGCGGTGAGCGCAAGCCCAGCGGCGGCGACGAGGAGTAGTCCGATCCTGAAGCGTTTCGTCACTCTTCCTCCTATCCCGGGTTGCCGAGCAGTCCACGGGCGTGACGGCCTGGGCGCTGCTCACTGCCGCGCGCAGAGTATCAGGGCAGACGCCTCTGCTTTCAGCTTTTCCGAGCCGGTTACTCTTCATCAGCGCCGAAGTGGCGGAACTGGCAGACGCGCCGGAGGACATGGAGAACCCATGGTTCCCCCATGAGCCCCTCCTTGTTGCCCAAGAACCCGAGTTCCGGCTCGGCAAGAGCGGGTTCTTGCCGAGCCTGCGCGAAGCGGCTACGAAAGCCCGACGAGGCTAGTCTTGTTGCGGCGCCGAAGTGGCGGAACTGGCAGACGCGCCGGACTCAAAATCCGGTGGGGCTCACGCCCCGTGTGGGTCTCGACTCCCACCTTCGGCACTCAATGCCGGGCGCGCTGTTTCGCTCGAGCGGCTCTCATCGAGGTCGCCTATCCAGAACTAGGTCGTGCAGCCGACTCGGCGCAGCGCTGGTAATTCGAGGGAGGTCGGGACACGAGAGCTCTCCTTATGCTGACGTGTCCGAGTTGCGGGCGTGAGAATCCGGACGACTTCAGGTTCTGCGCCGAATGCGGCACGGCGCTCGGAGCCGCGGAGCCTCCAGGCTCGCGAGCTCCGGAAGCTCGTCACCGTCGTCTTCGCCGACATCACCGGCTCGACCGCGCTGGGCGAGCAGGCTCGACCCGGAGCTGCTGCGGCGAGTGCTCGAGCGCTACTTCGAGGGAGATGCGGCGGATCCTGGAGCACCACGGCGGCACCGTCGAGAAGTTCATCGGCGACGCGATCATGGCCGTCTTCGGGATGCCCCGTCGTGCACGAGGACGACGCGCTGCGGGCCGTTCGGGCGACGGCCGAGATGCGCGAGCGCCTCGCACGAGCTGAACGACGCAGCTCGAGGCTGATTACGGCGATGCGGCTACGAGCGAGGATCGGGCGTGGCAACACGGGCGAGGTGGTCGCAGGCGACCCGGGCCGAGGCGACTGCGTTCGTCACCGGAGACGCGGTCAACGTCGCCGAGCGCCTGGAGCGAAGCGCGCGCCCCGGGTGAGATCGTAGTCGCCGAGGAGACCTGCCGCCTCGTACGGGACGCGGTCGAGGTCGAGCCGCTCGAACCGCTTACCGTCAAAGGCAAAGCGCCGAGCCGCTTTCCGCCTGCCGGCTGCTGAGGTCACGCCCGGAGCGCTCCGCGCATGAGCCGCCGGTCCGACTCTCCGATGGTGGGGCGAATGGGCTGGAACTCGAGCTGCCTCCGACAGGCCTTCGAGCCGGGCCGTCTCGGGAGCGCGCATGCCACTTCTTCACCGTCCTTGGCGCGGCCGGGGTCGGCAAGTCGCGCCTGCTCTCGGAGTTCCTGGACGAGGTGGAGCCGAAGGCGACCATCCTCACTGGCCGCTGCCTGCCGTACGGTGAGGGGATCACCTTCTGGCCCTGCTCGAGGCCGTCCGCACGGCGGCCGGCCATGGCCGAGGGCGAGCCGCCGGAAGTGGCGCGCACGAAGATCGCCTCCCTGCTGTCCGGGGAAGAGGCGGCCGGCCTCGCGGCGGAGCGAGTTGCGGGCCTGCTCGGCCTGGCAGAGACGGCGGCCTCGGCCGAGGAGAGGCTTTGGGCGGTGCGCAAGCTGCTCGAAGCCCTGGCCCGCCGCACTCCGCTCGTCCTCGTCTTCGACGACCTGAACTGGGCCGAGCCGACATTCCTCGACCTGCTCGAGCACGTCGCGGACTGGTCGCGCGACGCGCCGATCTTGCTCGTCGCGATGGCGCGCCCCCGAGCTGACGGAGATGCGGCCCGGCTGGGCCAGCGGCAAAGCGAAACGCGACCACGATCTTCCTGGAGGCTCTGTCCGCTCAAGATTGCGCGACGCTGATCCACAACCTGCTCGGGCAAGCGGCGCTCGCGGCTGAGGTTCAGAACCGGGTTCAGGCGGCGGCCGAGGGCAACCCGTTGTTCGTCGAGGAGACGCTCGCGATGCTGATCGAGGAGGGCATGATCGTCCGCAGGAACGGACGCTGGGTCGTGGCCGCAACCTTTCCCAGGTTCGCGTTCCGCCGACGATCCAGCCGCTGCTCGCCTCACGGCTCGATCAGCTCGGTCACGAGGAGCGCCAGGCAATCGAGCGCGCCGCCGTCGAGGGTGACATCTTCCACCTCGGGTCGGTCGAGGCGCTGACTCCGGCTGAGAGCCGCGCCGGTGTCGGGGACTGCCTTCTGGGTCTCGTGCGCAAGGAGCTGATCCGGCCCCACCGCGCCACGTTCGCGGGCGAAGACGCCTTCCGGTTCCGTCATCTGCTCATCCACGAGGCCGCCTACCACGCAGTGCCGAGAGGAGATGCGCGCGGAGCTGCACGAAGGCTGCGTCGCGCTGGCTCGCGGAGAAGGGAGGCGAGTTCGACGAGCTTGTCGCCTACCACCTCGAGCAGGCGGTCGGTTTCGCAGCTGAGCTCGGCCCGCTCGACGCTCACGGCCAAGACCTCGCGGCGCGAGGAGGAAATCTGCTCGCCACTGCCGCGCGAAGGGCCTCCGCCCGCGGCGACATGCCTGCCGCAGTCGGCCTCTTCGAGCGCTCGGTGGCGCTGCTCAGGGACGAGCCCGAAAGGGCAGAGGCGCTGCTCGACCTCGCCGCGGCCCTCCTGGAGACGGGAGACTTCACACGCACCGAGCAGGTGATCACCGAAGCGACCGAGGCTGCCGCCACACGCGAGGATCGACCCCTTGCCGCTCGTGCGGAGCTCGAGGCGCTCAAGATGCAGCTCCTGGTCGAACGCGAGATGAGCCACGCCGACTCACTCCGGCAGGTTGAGGGCGCGATCGCCACTCTGGAGCAAGCCGGTGATGACGCCGCCCTGGCCCGAGCCTGGTGGGTCGTCGGAGAGATGGCCTGGCTGCGCTGCGAGTTCGCCGCCGCCGAGGAGGGGATGACCGCTCCTGGCGCACGCCGAGCGGGCGGAGCCCCGCGGGAGGTCTTCGCGCAGCACGCACGCTTCTCGCGCTCGCAGCGGTCGACGGAGCCGAGGCCGGTACCCGAGGCGCTCCTGCGCTGTCGCGAGATCCTCGACCAGGCCAGAGGCGACCAGGTGCTCGAGGCGAATGTCGGGTACGCGATGGCTTCCGCCGAGGCCATGCAGGGAGGTTCGACGAGGCGCGAGTTGGCGGCTCGCAGCGCGGCGATCTACGAGGAGATCGGCATGCCTTTCTCGCTCGCGACCTGAGCCACTGGCCGGGAACGGTGGAGTTGCTTGCGGGGATCTGGAGGCCGCCGAGCAAATCTTCCGCTCGGGGTACGAGACGCTCGTGTCGCTGGGCGAGAAGCTCAACCTGTCGTCGATCGCGATCTCACTCGCCGAGACGCTCTATCTCCAAGGCCGCGCTGAAGAGGCTGAGCAGCTCACGATGGTCAGCGAGGAAGCGAGCTCGCAGAGAGGACGTCTGGGCCCAGGTTGCGTGGCGGTCTGCGCGGGCGAAGATCCTCGCGCAACGTGGCGTGCTTGCCGACGCCGAGATGCTGGCCCGAGAAGCCGTGGAGCTGATCGCCGAGAAGGACGTCCTAAACATGCGCGGACACGCGCTCATCAGCCTCGCTGAGGTGCTGTTGGCCGGCAACAAAGTAGAGGAGGCGTCCGAGTGCGCGGCCGAAGGCGTCCGGCTCTACGAGGCAAAGGAAAACGTGGTCGCTGCGGAGAAGGCGCGCGCGATCGTCGCGCCTGGGAGGCTCACGACAGGCGCAGCCTGACCTTTCGAGCATCTCCCGATCGAATTCCGGCTCCTTTAGCGGCGGCAGCACCATCGTCACGACCGGTGCGACCTCCGCTTCTCCACTGCGTGGAGCGGAAGCCGCTGCACGATCGGCTCGCAGGTCGGGTAGGGGAAGCCTCGTAGAGGATCGTCTCGTGCTCGGGCGGATAGAGCTCCAGTAAGCGCTCGATCAGGAGCGGCAGACCGCGCAGGCTCGGCGTGGGCTCAAAGCGCCATTCGCCTACCAGGCCGGCCTGCCAGAGGATCAGGAGCGCACCGGTGTCTATTGTCCGCCGGCGGACGAGGAAGTCGGTCGCTTCGTAGCTCTGGCAGCCGGTGGAAGCCGGGATCGATGCCAAGATCGGCAACCAGGCAGTCCTCGGTCGAGATCCCGGGCAGCATCCGCGCGCGGAACCCTTCGGCACGGGAGACGCCGGATCGCCTCATGACCAGGCCAAGCGAAGACGCCAGGATGCCCGTAGAGGATGGCGCAAACGTGGAGCTTCTGCCTGACGCGTGAGACGATCTCATCGACGATCGCGCCGTAGATCGCCCGGGTCGCTTGCCTTGCTCGTAGAACGGCGAAAGCGAGCGAGGCTTTGGGTTTGCTCGCTCGATCCAGGCAGCGGTCGTCGGGTCGACGACGAGGTAGAGAGCCTCGTCCGCCTGCTCGATGGCAAGCCGCGCCTCTGCCGTCGAATTGCCCGGCCGCCTGGATCCCCGTGCCGACGACGGTCAGCGAGCCGCTGGGCATTGGCAGCCAGGTGCCGCTTAGGACTCGCTGGTGTCGTCCGGCGCGGTCATCGGCACGTGGCCGAAAACCATCGGCACGTTGCCGACCTGCGGACGTTGCCCAGGAAGACCGCCTTGTCGGGGTACTCCTCCTGCAGCGCCTCGCGCAGCCTCCTCAGGTTGCCGCTGAGGAGATCTCGCGCCTCCTCGTCCGAGAGACCTTCCGCCTCCATCGCCCCCTCGGATCTCTCAGGTAGTGCCCGAGCACCTCTGGCCGCTCGACGAGCTTAATGAGAAACGGTCCGATCATGGCTGCTCCTCCCCGGCAGGCTGGCCGACGAGCCGACCCTACTAGCACTGGTTTCCTCGCGTCAACCGCAACGAAAGGTGCCTCCGGCACCTTACAGCGGCGAACACGCCAGAACGGACAAGATGCGGACGTGAAGGTCGGCGTCGCTCACCGGCGGCGGAGACTGCCCCGGGCCTGAACGCGGTCATCCGCGCGGTGGCGCGGCGGTCGTTTCGAGCGCGGGCACGAGGTCGTCGGGAGTGCGGGACGGGTGGCGCGGACTGGTCGAAGACGAGCTCGACGCCGCTCGGGCCGCGCGAGATCTCGGGACTCCTGCCGCGCGGCGGGACGATCCTCGGCACGTCGCGCACGAACCCGTACAAGCTCGAGGGCGGGGTCGAGCGTGCTCGGGAGACCTTCGAGCGACGCCGGGCTCGACGCGCTCGTGGCGATCGGCGGCGAGGACACGCTCGGCGTCGCGGCGCGGCTCTACGACGAGCACGGCTTCCCGGTCGTCGGCGTCCCGAAGACGATCGACAACGACCTCTCGGCGACCGACTACACCTTCGGCTTCGACACCGCGGTCGTCGATCGCGACCGAGGCGATCGACCGCCTGCACACGACCGCCGAGTCGCACAACCGCGTGATGGTCGTCGAGGTGATGGGCCGCCACACGGGCTGGATCGCCGTCATGAGCGGGATCGCGGGCGGCGCCGACGTGATCCTGATCCCCGAGCAGCCGATCACGGTCGAGGAGGCGTGCGACGGACATCAGCAGCCGCCACGAGCGCGGCAAGGACTTCTCGATCGTCGTCGTCTCGCGAGGGCTACGAGCTCACGTACGACTCCGGCGAGAGCGCGAGGTCGACGCAGGAGGCGGAGCTCGACCAGTTCGGCCACGTCCGCCTGCGGCGGCGTCGGCGACGCAGCTCGCGCGCGAGATCGAGGAGCGCACCGGCTTCGAGACGCGGGTGACCGTGCTCGGCCACGTCCAGCGCGGCGGCTCCCCGACCGCCCGCGACCGCGTGCTCGCCACGCGGTACGGGCTGAAGGCAGCCGACCTCGTCGACGAGGAGCAGGTTCGGGCAGATGGCGCGCGCTCCAGGGCGACCGATCGTCGACGTGCCGCTCGACGGACGCGACCGCGGAGCTGAAGACCGTGCCGCCGGAGTGGTACGACGTGGGCCAAGGCCTTTTTCGGTTAGTGGCCGTCACGCGAGCCCGGGCTCCACACCTTTTCGTCCATGACCAGCGCCGCTTCGGCGGGTGCTCCTGCGCCCGCCTCAGGCCGGTGACCTGCGGTTTTGGCGCGAGTACGGCTGGCGAGCCGAGCCGGATCCCGCAGGAATCGCGCGTGAGCACGAAGCCCTCTGCGAGCTGCTTGCCGGCGCCGGCGCCGAGATCGTCCTGGCCGAGGGGCCGGTGAAGGACGATCCCGACGCGTATCTACGTCTACGACCCGGCGCTGATCGCAGACGACAGCGCGGTCCTGCTCCGCCCGGGAAAGCGGGTAGACGCGGCGAACCGGAAGCGCTCGGTCTCGATTTCGCGCGGGCGGGCGTGCCGGTGGCGGCGCGCCTCGACGACCCCGCTCGAGCCGAGGGCGGCGACCTGATCCGGCTCGACGAGCGAACTGCTCGTCGGTCTCGGCTACCGGACGAACCAGGCCGGTGCCGACGCGCTCGCGGAGCTCACAGGTCTCGACGTCGTTACGTTCGACCTGCCGCACTGGCACGGCGAAGGCGAGGTGATGCACCTGCTCTCGCTGCTGAGCCCGCTCGCGGGCGATCTCGTTGTCGCGTACAGCCCTTGCTCCCCGTCCGGCTCGCCCAACTGCTCGCCGAGCGCGCGATCGAGATCGTCGAGGTGTCCCGGACGACGAGTTCGGGACGATGGGCGCGAACGTGCTCGCGCCTCGCGCCGCGGCGCCGCCGTGGTCGTGGAGGGCAATCTGAGTGACCCGCAGCCGGCTCGAACGCGCGGGTGTCGAGGTGCTCGCCTACGAGGGCAAGGAGCTCTCAGCGGCGACGGCGGCCCGACCTGCCTGACGTTTCCGCTTCGCGAAGCAGCTTTAAACGTCGGGCGGCGCGTCGCCGACGAGGTCAGCCACGCTGCGCGGCTCGACGATGACGCCGTCGAAGCCAGCGCGTTCGAGCGCGCCGACATCGTCGGCGCTTGCGGCAGGCAAAGCTCGGCGATCGCCAGCTTCCCGGCCGGAACATCGGGCAGGAGATCGAGCACGTGCTCGAGCGCTTCTCGCCATCGGCGCCAGGCGCCGAGAGCACAAAGATCTCGGGTCGAGCTGCTCCAGCGCGGACTCGAGGTGTTCCTCGTCGTCGATTCGGAAGGCGAGCTCGCAGGATCTCGGAGAACTCGCCTGACAAACTCGGCGAGCGAGCCCCCAGATCCTCCTCCACGTCGAGGAGACAAGCATCGGCTCTCGTGAGGCGGCCCGGCCCTGGTCGCGCGGCCACGCGATGAGGACCGGCAGGCTGGTCGCCGTTCGGATCTGCGCCAGCGCTCCGTCGTCCAGAACCGCGACGAGGACGGCCTCGGCGCCCTGCTCCTCAACCCGGGCGGCGTCGTCTCGCAGCCGTAATCCGGGCGATCAGCGAGATGCCATCGCCTTCGGAAATCGCCTGACTGAAACGCCTGCCCGCGTTCACCGGCGCAGATTCTTCACGATTGTGTCACCCACGCGCGCGGAATTCTGAATTAGGCTCGTCGCGGGAGGAGGCTGGGTACGCCTTACGGCGGCGCCACCGGACACGGCCCGGTCAGACACCCAGCGGGCGCCCGAGGCGTCGCCTTGCGGATGCTGACCGGAGCACCGCGGCGGCTCTGCCGCTCGCGGCCGTGCTAAACCCGACTTCAGAGGTCACTGCCCGGCGGGTCACCCCGCATCGGGAAAATGCTCTGGAGGCGTCGCCTTGCGACGCCGACCTGGAGGCCGGCGGCTCTGCCGTCGCGGCCGTGCTAACCCGACCGAGGTCACTGCCCGGCGGTCACACCCCCGTCGGGTGCCAAACCGTCTTCAGCTCGAGGAAACCGGCGATCTCCCGGGGGCTCTGGTCCTCGACCGAGCCCTCGGACGATGCGCTTGACGTTGTCCGCGGCCGGCCGCTCGAGCTCGGGAATGTCGCCGTCAGCTCCGGTGACGTCCGAGCGCGTTCACGTCCATGTGGGACGCCAGCACCGGGGCGAGCTCGCGTCCGAAAACCCGTCAGGAGGTTGACGACACCGCCGGGGACGTCAGACGTCGCGAGCACCTCGGCGAGCTCGATCGCCGCGAGCGGCCGCTTTTCGGACGCGACCACGACGGCGGCGTTGCCACCGACCAGCACCGGCGCGAGCCGAGACCAGTCCGAGCAGCGGCGGCTCGTCGGGGACCAGCACGCCGACGACGCCGGTCGGCTCCGGCACTGTGAAGTTGAAATACGGTCCCGCGACCGGGGTTCGCCGAGCCGAGGACCTGAGCTGAGCTTGTCGGCCCAGCCCGCGTACCAGACGAACCGATCGATCGGCGGCGTACCCTCGGCCTCGTCGCCCGGTCAGCTCGCGCGAACTCCCGCGTCGCGCGCCTCCGAGCATCTCGGCGACTCGATACAGCACTTGGCCCCGGTTGTACGCGGTCATGCCCGCCCACTTCGGCTGCGCGGCCCGCGCGATCTGCGTACCGCGTCGCGGACGTCCTTCCGCGATGCCCGCGCGACGTTTTGCCCCTCGGCCTCATACGTGCGGCCCGACTCCGAGCGCGGGAAGGCGCCGCCGATGTAGAGCTTGTAGGTCTTCTTGACCGGCAGGCGGCCGCCACGCTCAGCCACGGGTTGACTCCGCTCCGTCGAACGCCAGATACGGCTCGAGCCCGTGCCGCCCGCCCTCGCGGCCGAAGCCCGACTCCTTGTAGCCGCCGAACGGCGACGCCGGGTCGAAGCGGTTGTACGTGTTCGCCCAGATCACGCCGGCCCGCAGCCGCTGCGGCCATCCAGAGGATGCGCGAGCCCTTCTCCGTCCAGACGCCGGCGGACAGGCCGTACGGCGTGTTGTTCGCCTTCTCGACCGCCTCGTCCGGCGTGCGGAAGGTGAGCACCGAGAGCACCGGGCCGAAGATCTCCTCCTGCGCGATCCGGTAGCTCTGCGCGACGTTCGTGAAGACGGTCGGCGCGAACCAGTAGCCCTTCTCCGGCAGGCGGCACGGCGGCTGGTAGATCTCGGCGCCCTCCTCCTCGCCCGGCCGCGACGAGCTCCTCGATCTTCTCGAGCTGCTGCACGCGAGTTGATCGCGCCGACGTCGGTGTTCTTGTCGAGCGGGTCGCCGACGCGCAGCGTCGCCATGCGGCGCTTCGAGCTTCTCGATCAGCGGCTCGTACGATCGACTCCTGCACGAGCAGCCGCGAGCCGGCGCAGCAGACGTGGCCCTGGTTGGAAGTAGATCCCGTTGACGATCCCCTCGACCGCCTGGTCGAGCGCGCGTCGTCGAAGATGATGTTCGCGGCCTTGCCGCCGAGCTCGAGCGTCAGCTTCTTGCCGGTGCCGGCGAGCTGCGCGCTGGATCGCCTTGCCGACCTCGGTCGAGCCGGTGAACGCGATCTTGTCGACGCTCGGCTTCGACGAGCGCCGCGCCGGTCGCGCCGTCGCCGGTGACGATGTTGACGACGCCCGGCGGCAGCTCGGCCTGGCGCAGACACGTCGCAGAAGAGCAGCGCCGATGAGCGGCGTCGTCTCGGCCGGCTTCAGCACGACCGTGTTCCCGGCGGCGAGCGCCGGCGCGATCTTCCACGCGAGCATCAGCAGCGGGAAGTTCCACGGGATGATCTGCCCGGCGACGCCGAGCGGCTTCGGGCGTGCGGTTCGGGAAGGCGTACTCGAGCTTGTCCGCCCAGCCCGCGTAGTAGAAGAAATGCGCGGCCGCGAGCGGCAGGTCGACGTCGCGCGACTCGCGGATCGGCTTGCCGCCGTTCAGCGACTCGAGCACGGCGAACTCGCGCGAGCGCTCCTGCAGGATGCGCGGCGATCCGGAAGAGGTACTTCGGCGCGCTCGGCGCCGGGCGGCGTCGACCAGCCGTCCTCGAAGCGCCTCGCGCGCGGCCGTCGACGGCGAGCGCGACGTCCTCGGCCCCGGCCTGCGCGATCTCGGCGAGCGGCTCCTCGCTCGGCGGGCGAGATCGTCGTGGTAGTAGTCACCCGAGCGCGGCTCGACCCACTCGCCGCCGACGAAGAGGCCGTAGCGCTCCTCGAGCGTGACGATCGTCGCGCGACTCGGGCGCGCGGCGCGTACGTCCCATTCGGCCGGGACCGGCGTCGCGGCCGCCGCGCTGTTCGAGCTCGACATCAGTCGATTCGTGAAGTAGTCCGGCGACTGGTAGACGCCCGGTCTTCTCCTTGCGGATCTGCATCAGGACGTCGTTCAGGAGCGACGAGGCGCCGAAGCGGAAGAGGTCGGGCGTCAGCCAGTCGGGGCCGAGGGTCTCGTGGACGCAGCACGAGGTACTGGATCGCCTGCTTCGCGGCGCGGATGCCGCCGGCCGGCTTCATGCCGACGCGGCGTCCGGTCTCCTCGTAGACGTCGCGGATCGCCTCGAGCATGACGAGCGTGCACGGGCAGCGTCGCGCGCCGGGCGAGCTTGCCGGTCGAGGTCTTGATGAAGTCGGCGCCGGCGGCCATCGCGAGCAGCGACGCGCGGCGGACGTTGTCGTACGTGCCGAGCTCGCCGACCTCGAGGATCACCTTCAGGTGCGCCTCGCCGCAGCGCCTCCTTCACCTGGCACGATCTCGTCGTAGACCTGCGCGTAGCGGCCGGCGAGGAAGGCGCCGCGGTCGATCACCATGTCGACCTCGTCGGCGCCGAGCTCGACCGCGTCGCTCGACCTCGCGCGAGCTTGACGTCGAGTCGGGCTCTGGCCGGACGGGAACGCCGGTCGCGACGGAGGCGACCTTGACGCCGCTGCCGCCGAGCCGCTCGACGGCGATCGGGACGAGGTTCGGATAGACGCAGACCGCGGCGACCGAGGGGATGCTCGGGTCCGGACGGGTCGGGCCGGATCGCCTTCGAGCAGAGCGCCGCGACCTTGCCCGGGCGTGTCCGGCGCCCTCGAGCGTCGTCAGGTCGCATCATCCGGACGCGCGAGCTCGAGCGCCGAGCAGCTTCGACTCGCGCTTGATGCGAGCGCTTCGCGAGCGTCGCCGCGCGCGCCTCGACCGCGACCTGGTCGATCGAGCCGATCCGCGGGCAGCCGCGGCTCGAGCGGGAGCTCGAAACCCGTCGGGAGGGCAGGCGCCTGCGCCATGCGCGTGAGTGTAGCCCCTGTATGGCGCTACAACGCAGCGCAGGGCGGAGATCCGTTAGCTCAGCGGCCTGCGCTCAGCAGCGCCCGAACGACGCCGTCCATGTCGTCGACGATCACGTCCGCGCCCGCAAGCTCGGCGCGATCGCGGTACGAGGCGAGCTGACGGCGATCGAGCGGAAGCCGGCGGCCTTCGCGGTCGAGACGTCCTCGGGCGTGTCGCCGATCTCGGCCGTCTCGGAGGCCGGCCAGTCTCCGGCCCGCATCCGGGCGAGCTCGAGCAGCGCGCCCCTCTCTTCTGCCTCGCAGCCGAACGCGCCCTCGCCGGGCGGAAGAAGCGTGCGAGGCCCGAGCCGCCTGAGCCGCGTCCTGGCCATCGGCTCAGGGTTCCCCCGTGACGAGCCCGAGACGGACGCCTCTCGGCCTGCAGCCGGGCCAGCCCTTCGGCGGCGCCCGGGCGTGGCGTCCAGCCGGCTCGCTGTCCGCGGCGGCGAGAAGCTCGAGGTAGCGCTCTGCGAATGCGTGCACCACGTCCAGGCGTTCGTCGACGGTCGCGTCGGCCACGCCTGCGGCGCGAAGAACATTGCGGCCGATGCGCTCAGCCGTCAGGCCGCGGTGCTCCACGTTCGCGGGCGCATCGGCGGGTACCTGGACACCGTAGACCTTCTCGAGCGTCGCGACGACGCGCGGCCGCTGAGCGGGTCATGGGTCAGGAAGAGCGTTCCGTCGAGGTCGAACAGCGCAAGAGCAGCGCGGTCAAATCCCGAGCCGCTCCAGCATCGCCGTATCGCGGCGCGCCACTTCGGCCGCGTCTTGACTTTGAAGCTCGGGCAGGAAGATCTGCCGGCCGAGCAGGTCGAAACTCGATCTCGGGCCGTGCCCGCGTGCCGATCTGCTTTGATCCACCCAGAGCCGCCGCGCCCGACGACGATTTGCTTCTGCGACTCGGTCTCGTGAAAACGGATGCCGTCGCGTGCGACCTTCTCTCCCAAGCTCGTCGACCTCGACCGAGATCGCGTGCGGCGGAACCTCGTCGCGGGTCAGCTGGAGGGCCTTCTCGCGTATCAGCTCGGCTTGGCGATCTGCAGTTTCTGGCGACGAGGTCGGTCACGACTGGTCGGCAGGGGAGTAGAGCGGGCCTTTGCTGGCTTGGCAGCAGCCCGACGAGCTGCGTCGCGGGAGACTGCGACGATGCCGTCGCCGCGACCGCGCTGACCGGACGCAGAGCGTGGAACTCGCCCAGCTGCGAGGCGGTCTGCATCTGACCGGGCGATAGTGGCCCGGCTTCGAGCCGGTCGACCTTGTTGAGCGCGATCACGACCGGCACGCCGAGCAGCGAGAAGACGCGCTCGGCGATCGCGAAGCTGGTCGCCGGCGCCGATCCGCTCGCGGGCCGAGAGAGACAGAAGAGGGACAGCGTCGACCTCTTCGGAGGACTGGTCGACCGTCCGCTGCATCTGGCGTTCGGTCAGGGGGTCCACGGGGCCGCTGCGGAACCCCGAGCAGGTCGGCAGCGAGCTGGTAGTTCGTCCCGTTAGCGATCCCACGAGGATCTGCCGCCCGCCCGCGTCGTCTGGGCCTGTCGGGAACGATCGCGAGCCTTCCCGCCGCTGAGCGCGTTGACGAGCGTCGACTTGCCGACATTCGGGCGTCCGGCGACGGCGACGAAGCGCGCCATCCGCGTGCGCGGTCTCGGTACGGGTCGGGCCGTAGCGTCTCAGGCGCCCACCCCGGGGTGGGAAGTCCAGCCTTTCGTCCCGGGGCGAACGAGTAGAAGTCAACGGCGCACGGGTGTGCGGCGGGGGCGTGCCGGGATGTGACGGGACCGCGCCGATTCGTCAGCTGCCGGCAGGTCCCGACTCCGGCAACGAAGCTCGTCGGGCGCATACGAGACGACTTCGCCGTCGGCCTTTGGGAACGTCGCCCGCTCGAGGCGAAGCTCGTGCAGCCACTGGCGGCAGCCGCCGCAAGGCGACGCCGTGATCGCGATCGCCGACCAGGTCGCCTGGGCGGCAACCGTCGACGACCGCGCACGCGATCGCCGTCCGCTCCGCGCAAACTGCCGAGCGGGTAGGCGGCGTTCTCGACGTTCACGCCCTCGTAGATCGCGTCCCGTCGCGCGCGACGGACGGCGGCTGCCGACGGGTAGTTCGAGTACGGCGCGTAGGCCCGCGCCGCGACCGCCTCGGCTCGCGCGGGCGAGGAGGTCGGTCGCTCACGAGAAGACGACTGGAAGCACGGCGAGCGGCGACGGCGCGCCGAGCGACCCCTCCATGAGCGACCTCGACCGGCGAGTGAACGCCAGCCTCGATCGCTGGTCTGTGCGACGAGGCAACGCCATGACAGGAGCGCGATCGACGAGATCGAGGAACCGGTGCTCGGTCGGCCTGACGACGTAGGTCGACGGCCATCCAGCCGGCGAACGCGAGCGCCGCGTGGCCCGACGGGAAGCCGCCGCGCAGACGGCGTGCCGCGGCCGGTGTAGGCCTTCGTCGCGATCACGATCATGCATCGTCAGCACGAGCGCGATCAGCGTCAGCTCGGCCGGTGCGTCGCGCAGCCGGTCGAGCAGGCGACGAGCTCCGCTCGGAGACCTTGCCGGAGAAGACGAGGTAGCCGACGGCGACCGCGTTGACCGTCGCGATCAGGCACTGCGCCCGCGGCGATGTCCTTGGCGAGCTTCGCCATCGGGTCGAACGAGGTCGTGGCCACGTCGATCGCCGCCTCGAGCGCCGAGTTCAGCATCTCGGCGATCAGCACGAATGCGATCGCCAGATCAGCAGCGCGATCAGCTCGAGCTTCAGACGTCGACGACCAGACCGCCGCGATCGAGGACGACGACCGCGATCAGCGAAGTGCGATGCGCATGTTCCGGTGCGTGCGGAGCACGTGGATGATCCCCCTCTGAACGCGCGAAGTTGAACGCACGTCGAGGATCGACTGGCGCGCGCGAGCGCGCTCTCACGCGTCAGCGCATCCTCGCTCGCGCGCGCTTCCATCTCGTCGCCGTGCTCGTAGCCGAGCAGGTGCAGGAGGCCGTGCACGAGCGGCTCGCGCCACGCTTCGCCGACGACCTGCGGGCAGAGAACGACGTCGCCGAGCGCGCGCGGCACGCCCTCCGGCAGGCTCTCCCGGCCGTCGATCGGAAACGAGAGGACGTCCGTCGCCTCGTCGATGCCCGAGATGCTCGCTGCTTCAGCGCGCGGATCTCGTCCGGCGCCGACGAAGCGCGATGCCGAGCTCGCCCTCGTCGACGCCCTCGGCGCCGGAGCACGCGCGCGCGAGCTCGGTCGCACCTGCCTCGTCGACCTCGACGCCGCTGCGGTTCGCGACTTCGACGGCGATCACGTTCTAGCGCTCGCGCTCGGTGCCGGTCTCTTCGGCGTGCAGCTTGTACGCCTCGACGATCCGCTGCACGAGCTTGTGCCGGACGACGTCCTCGTGCCCGAACTCGACGAACGCGATCCCGTCGATCGAGCCGAGGATGTCCTGCACCTGGATCAGCCCGGACGCCTGGTCGCGCGGCAGGTCGATCTGGGTGACGTCGCCGGTGACGACGACCTTCGAGCCGAAGCCGAGCCGGGTGAGGAACATCTGCATCTGCTCGGGCGTCGTGTTCTGCGCCTCGTCGAGGATGATGAAGGAGTCGTTCAGCGTGCGGCCGCGCATGAACGCCAGCGGCGCGACCTCGATCGTGCCCTGCTCCATGTAGCGCGGTCAGCCGGTCGGGCTCGAGCATGTCGTAGAGCGCGTCGAAGAGCGGCCGCAGGTACGGGATCGACCTTCGCGAGCATGTCGCCCGGGAGGAAGCCGAGCCGCTCGCCGGCCTCGACCGCGGGGCGCGTGAGGATGATCCGGCCGACCTCGCGCTCCGAGAGCGCCGCGACCGCGAGCGCCATCGCGAGGTAGCGTCTTGCCGGTGCCGGCCGGGCCGATCCCGAAGGTGACGGTGTGATCGCGGATCGAGTCGACGTAGCGCTTCTGCGTCACCGTCTTCGGCGCGATCTTCTTGCCGCGGTGGCGCCAGACGACGTCGTCGAAGACCTCGCGGATGTCCTCCGCCTGCTCGAGCGCCGCGAGCACGGCGTCGACGGTCGTCGGGCCGATCTCGTGTCCGCCCTCGACCAGCTCTGACGAGCTCGTCGACGACGCGCGCGAGCTTGCTGCGACGTGCGGCTCGTCGCCCTCGATCGTCAGCCGGTTGCCGCGCAGGCGCGATCGTGCACCGCAGCCGGTCGCGCAGCGCGCCGAGCACGCCGTCGCCGATCGTCGGCCAACTCGGCCGCGACCTCGTTCGAGACGGAGAAAACCTCCTGCACCGGGGCTCAGTGTAGGGACCGGCACCGCCCCTTCGCCCGCGGGTTTGGGCCTGGCGCGGAGGCGCGAGGCGCGCGGCTCAGGCGAGCTTCTCGCGCACGAGCTGGCTGACGACCGAACCGTCGGCGCGTCCCGAGACCTGCGGCATCACGTCCGCCATGACGCGGCCGAGGTCGCGGATGCTCGTCGCGCCGACCTCGGCGATCGCGTCGTCGATGATCTCCTCGAGCTCGTCCTCGGAGAGCGGCTCGGGCATGAACTCCTCGAGCACTGCCGAGCTCGCGCTCTTCTCCGAGCGCCTGCTCCTCGCGGCCACCGCCGCCGGAAGGCCTCCGCCGCCTCGAGCCGGCGCTTGCGCTCGCGCTGGAGCACCTGCAGCTCCTCGTCGTCGTGCAGCGGCCGCTGCAGCTCCTTCTCCGCCGACCGGAGGCTCGAGAGGATCAGGCGCAAGCGCGTCCCGACGCGGCTGGTCTCGCGCCACGCATCGCCTGTTCGAGCTCGTCCTCGAGGCGCGCGATCAGGCTCATTACGGCAACCCCGTCGTGTGCCCGCCGAGGACGTGCCAGTGCAGGTGGAAGATCGTCTGGCCGGCGCCTTCGCCGACGTTGACGATCACCCGGTAATCCTCGAGCCCGGCCTCGCGGGCCGTATCGGCGACGAATTCGAGCATCCGCTTCGCCTCGTCTGGCTCGAACTCGCCGATCTCGCGGAACGCTCGGGACGTGCCGCTCCGGGATCACGAGCAGGTGCACGTCGGCGCGCGGGTTGATGTCCTCGATCGCGACGAAGCCGTCGGCCTCGCGCACGTGGTCGCCTTCCTTGTACAGGCCGGCAGAACAAGCAGTCGTCAGGCAGCGAGGATCCCCTCCTCCGAGACCGCCCCGCGCGAACACGGACGAGCTCGCCGACGGGCGCATCGACCAGCCAGGGCGAGTAGTCGTCGCCGTAGCCGCGGCCAGGGCGATCGACGAGCACGACGTCATCCGTGCCGAGCTTCGAGCGCCAGCGCTCGATGCAGGCCGCGTGCGAGACCGCGCGCAGCCGCGCGCCGCGTTCCTTCTTGATCGCAGGCGGAACCGAGTCTTCGGCGGCGGTGCGGGTGCCCGGACGCGGCGAGTAGGGAAAGACGTGCACCTTCGTGATCCCGGCCGCGCGGACGAGCCCAACGGTGCGCCGAAACGCAGGCTCGTCCTCGGCGGGGAAGCCGACGATCACGTCCGTCGTCAGGTTGAAGTCTCCGAGCGCTTCGAGGCGCCGCAGGTAGGTCGCGCTCGTGTAGCGGCGGGCCATCGCGCGGAGAACGCGGTCGTCGCCGGACTGCAGCGGCACGTGCAGATGGTGCGCCAGCGTCGGCGTCTCGCGCAACGCGGCGACGAGCTCGTCGTTGACGTGATTGACCTCGATCGACGAGAGCCGCAGGCGCGCCAGGCCGGGCATCGCACCGGCCTCGCGCAGCGAGGCGAGCGAGGCGTGTAGCCCGCTTCCCGGTCGCGATAGCAGCCGAGATTGATCCCGGTCAGCACCACCTCCCGGTGACCCTGGTCGACCCGGCGGCGAATCTCGCCGAGGACCGCGGCGGCGCGCCGGCTGCGGGAACGGCCCCGCACGAGCGGAACGACGCAGAAGTTGCAGGAGAGCTGCAGCCGTCCTGCACCTTCACGAAGGCGCGCACCCGGTCTAGCCGCGCTTCGGCCTGGACGCAGCCGATCGCGCCGACATCGCCCGCCACGAGCTCCGGCGTCTCCTCGCTGCGGCGGGCAATCACTCGCACGTTGGCGGGCATGCCGGCGAACGCATCGCCGGCGAGATTGGCGCCGCAACCCGTGACGTAAACGCGCGCGTGGGTCCGCGCAGCCCTCGAGACGGCCTGCCTCGACTTGCGCACGGCCTCGTTCGTAACACAGCAGGTATTGACGACGGCGACGTCCGCGCAGTCCGACTCCATGTGCCCGTCGGCGAGCAGCCGCTCACGCACCGCCTGAGCGTCCGTCTGTGAGACCTTGCAGCCGAGAAAGCGGATCGAGAAGCGCGCCACGGCGCCGGATGCTACTCCCGAGCGTGCAGATCGGCAGCCCACCCGTCGAGTCGCCGGCGAGCGACGGCGCGGAAACCACGCACCCGCGGGACGTGCGGCTCGAAGTATCCCGAGGTGACGAGCAGGGTGCACTCCAGTCGCGGGCCGACGGCGGCGACAAGCTCTTCGCTGATGTTGGCGACACCCACATCGGTCTTCGGCAGCGGATCGACGCGTGCATCAGCGTGCCGGAAGTCGAGCTCGACTCCGTTCGCGGCCGCGTTTGCCTCGGCGGCCACGATCGCGTGCGGATCGCAGTCGAGCCCGACGATTGGAGCAAAGCCCAGTTTCGCGGCCGCGATCGCGAGCACCCCTGAGCCGCAGCCGACGTCGAGCAAGGAAGTGGGCTCGAGCTCGCTCAGGAGCTCGAGACAGAGTCGCGTCGTCGGATGCGATCCGGTCCCGAACGCCCGGCCGGGATCGATCGTGATCGCGTCCTCGTCCCGCGGCGCCTGCTCCCAGGGCGGCACGATCCAGATGCGGCCGGCGCGCACCGGCCGGTGAAAGTGCTTCCAACGCTCCTCCCAGTCGGCCGGCACCTCTTTCGCCGCGACCGCTCCGAAGACGGCGGACATCCGAGCCTCGCCGCCCGCGTCGGTGTAGGCCGAGAGCTCGAACTCATCGCCGCGCTCGGCCTCTTCGAAGCCCTCCGGAAAGAGGGCCAGCATCTCGGCGCGCGCGGACTCCGCGGCTTCGCCGTCGACCCTGACGGACACGCGCCGCAGGCCGATCAGCGGAACGCGCTCTTCAGCTTCTCGAAGAAGCCTTCGTCGGCGCTGTAGGTCTCGTCGTCCGTCGAGCGTGCGAACTCCTCGAGCAGCCGCCGCTGCTCGTCGTTCAGCCGGCGCGGAACGGCGACGTTGACGAGCACGCGCTGGTCGCCTCGTCCGAAGCCCTGAGGACGGGCATCCCGCGCCCGCGCAGCACCCGGATCTCACCGGCCTGCGTGCCCTCGGCGAACTCGAGCTCCGTCTCGCCGTCCAGGGTCGGCACGGTCACCGTCGCTCCGAGCGCCGCCTCGGTGATCGTCAGATCGACGGTCGAGAAGATGTCGTTTGCCTCACGCACAAAGCGCGGGTCGGGCTTGACGCGCACCTCGACGTAGACGTCGCCGGCGCGGGCGCCGCCTCCGCCGGCATGGCCCTCGCCGGAGATCCGAATCTGCTGGCCGTCATGGATCCCGGGCGGGATCTCGACCTCGAGCGTTCGTTCCTCGACAATTCGGCCCTCGCCGCGGCAGTCGGGGCAGGGCTGCTCGATCCGCTGGCCCGCGCCCCTGCAGGTGGGACAGGTCTGGGTGCGGACGAACTCGCCGAAGGCGCTCCGGGAGACCCGCTGCAGGCGGCCCGCGCCGCCGCAGGTCTCACAGGTGACCGGGCTCGTGCCCGGCGCGGCTCCACTGCCCGCGCAGGTGCCGCACGTGACCGCAACGGGGAACGGAACCTCCCGCTTGATTCCGCTCGCAGCCTCGACCAGCTCGATCTCGACCTGAACGGCAAGGTCCGCCCCACGCGAGCGTGTCGCACGGCCGCCGACGCCGAAGAGGTCGTCGCCGAAGAACGCTGCGAACAGATCGTTGAGGCTGCCGAAGTCGAACTGCGTCGGCGTGAAGCCGCCGCCGCGGAGCCCCGCATGCCCGAAGCGGTCGTACAGCTCGCGCGTCTCGCGCTTCGAGAGCGCCTCGTAGGCCTCGACGACCTCGCGAAAACGCTCCTGCGCATCGGGTGCCTCCGAGACGTCGGGATGGAGCTCGCGCGCGAGCCTGCGGAAGGCCCGCTTGATCTCTCCCTCGTCGGCCTCCCGGGCAACGCCGAGCACCTCGTAGTAGTCCCGCTGCGTCGTTGCCATCAGCCCAGCGTAGCGTCGGGTTCAGCCATCAATTCCGCTCGTAGATCTCCTCGACGAAGCGGGAGAGCTCGGAGGCGGCTCCGCGCACCGAACGGAGCGCCTTCTCGTAGTCCATCCGCACGGGGCCGAGGAGGCTGACTGCGCCGAGAGTCCTGTTCGCGACCCCGTAGGCGGCGCCGACCAGCGAGAGCCGCTGCAGGTCGGGATGGTCGAGTTCGACACCGACCCGGACGAACGGACGGCGCGGATCGAGCGCCTGGCCGAGCGACGCCGAGCAGCGCGGCGCGCTTCTCGAGCAGCTCGAGCAGGCGCTGGTACGCCTCGAGCTCGTCCCCACGCGCGCTTTCGAGCAGGCCGGCCGTGCCGCCGACGTAGAGGCTCTGGCGCTCCTCGAGCAGCTCCGTGAACGTGGGCCGAAGCGTCGCCAGGAAGGCGGACTCGCGCTCGGAGAGGCTCGCATCCTCGAACCGCTGGCGGAGCTGGTGCGTCCCCGGCTGCAGGCCCGCGAGCGTGTCGTTCAGGTACTGGCCGGCCCAGTTTGCGAGCCCCGGATCGACGGGCGCGGCAAAGGCGTAGATCCGCTTCGTGACCGCGCCCGTGGAGGTGATGACAACGATCATCACGACCTGGGGCTGCAGGAGGAGGACCTCGACGTGGCGGATGGTGGCGCTCTCGAGCGGCGGCGCCGAGACGAGCGCGAGGAGGCGCGTGACCGCGGAAAGCATCTCGGTCGTCGCCTGGAGCGCGGATTCGACCTCTGCCTGCGCAGCGCTCAAGTCGAGCGGGAACGGCCCGGGGTTCGGCTCCAGCCGCTCGAGCAGCCCGTCTGCGTAGTAGCGGTAGGCCGCCTCCGTCGGCACGCGCCCGGCCGAGGTGTGCGGGTGGGTGAGCAACCCGAGCGCTTCGAGCTCGGCGAGCTCGGCGCGGACCGTCGACGACGAGACGCGCAGGCCGGTTCGCTCGACGAGCGTCTTCGAGCCGACGGGCTGGCCGGTCGCGATGTGCTGCTCGACGAGGCCGCGCAGGAGCGAACGCTGTCGGTCGGTCAGCTCGGTCGGGGCTACATTCGGCATCTCTGCAGGGATTTTAGGCGAGGAGATCAGCTGTCACGGCGTCGCCGAGCAGCCGCCCTCGGTGCGTCAGGGTCAACGCGCTCCGCGCATGCCGCTCGCCGAGCGGTACGCGCTCAGCAAGGCCGAGCCGTTCCAGCCGTGCGATCGCCTCCGCGTCGAGAGATGCGGCGACGCCCGCGACCGGCAGCGGCTCGTCGAGCCGCAGGCCGAGCATGACGCGTTCCTCTCGCTGCACGGAGTCCGCAAGCGGCTCGAGCTCGCGCAGGGGCCTCCGACCTTCGCGGAGCGCCGCGAGGTAAGGCGCGAGCCGCGGCGTCGTACGCCAGCGCTGGCCGCGAACGGTCGAGACCGCGCCGATCCCGAGGCCGAGGTAGTCGCGCCCACGCCAGTACGCGAGGTTGTGGCGCGAGCGCAAATCGCGGCCGCCCGCATCCGCCTCCGCGACGCGGCAGAAGTTGGCCGTCTCGTACCAGCGGTAGCCGGCAGCGACGAGCGTCTCGACGACGCACTCGAAGTAGCCCTCCATCGCCTCCGCCTGGCGACGGAGCTCGTCCCCGTGCGCGTGCGTGAACCGCGTCCCGGGCTTCGCCTCGAGCTCGTAGCAGGAGAGGTGCTCGGGCCGAAGCGCGAGCGCCTCTTCTATGTCGGCAGCGAGATCGGAGGGTCTCTGCCCCGGAATCCCGTAGATGAGATCCAGTGAGATGTTGTCAAATCCGGCATCACGAAGATGGTAGAAGGCGCTCCGGACGTCGTCAGGTCCGGCAACGCGGTCGAGTACGCGAAGCAGTTCGGGCTGGAACGTCTGGGCACCGAGCGAGACGCGGTTGACGCCGTTTCGGCGCAGGAGCGCAGCGAGCTCCGGTGTCACCGTCTCGGGGTTCGCCTCGACCGTGACCTCGGCGGCACCCGGCAGCGCCGCCAACAGGCGTTCCAACTCGCCGGGCTCGGTGAAGGTCGGCGTGCCCCCGCCGAGGAAGACGGTCTCGAGCTCAGCGCCGATTAGGTCGCGTTCGAGCTCGAGCTCGGCCAGCAACCCGTCCACATAGGCGGCGTGCTGCCCGCGGCGCCCGACAACGGTGACGAAATCGCAGTACCCGCAGCGGTGGGCGCAGAACGGGAGGTGGACGTACAGGTGCCGCACGGCATCGCTTGCGATGCCGCCAAGAGGCCGTGGCGGCTCTGCCGAACCCGGCCTGGATTGCTGCACCACTGATGTGCTGGGCGCGGTTGACGGAACGCCGTTCATTTCTTCGTCCCATCGTTGAGGTTGAGCACGGCGAGGAAGGCCTCCTGCGGCACCTCGACCGCGCCGACCTGCTTCATCCGCCGCTTGCCCGCCTTCTGCTTCTCGAGCAGCTTGCGCTTGCGGCTGATGTCGCCGCCGTAGCACTTCGCGAGCACGTCCTTTCGCTTCGCCTTGACCGTCTCCCTCGCGATCACGCGCGAGCCGATCGCCGCCTGCACGGCGACGTCGAAGTACTGGCGCGGGATCTCCTTCCGGAGGCGCTCGACCAGCGCCTTGCCGCGCGAATAGGCGGCATCGCGGTGGACGATCATCGAGAGGGCGTCCACCGGCTCGTCGCCGATCAGGATGTCGACGCGCGCGAGCGCGCCCTCGCGGAAGCCGGCGACGTCGTAGTCGAAGCTCGCGTAGCCGCGCGTGCGTGACTTCAGCTGGTCGTAGTAGTCGAGCACGATCTCGGCCAGCGGCAGCTCGTAGGCGAGCAGCACGCGCTCCGGGGAGAGGTACTCCATGTGGTCGAAGCGGCCGCGGCGGTCGTTGTTCAGCTCCATCACCGGCCCGACGTAATCCTTGGGGACGATGATCGAGGCGCGCACGTACGGCTCCTCGACCGCGTCGAGCTCGCGCGGCATCTCGGCGGGGTTGTGCACCTCGAGCCACTCGCCGTTCCGCTCCAGCACGCGGTAGGCGACGTTCGGCGCGGTCACGAGCAGATCGAGGTCGAACTCGCGCTCGAGCCGCTCGCGGACGATCTCCATGTGCAGCAGCCCGAGGAAGCCGCAGCGGAAGCCGAAGCCGAGCGCCTGGCTCGTCTCCGGCTCGTAGAAGAGCGCCGCGTCGTTCAGCTTCAGGCGCTCGAGTGCGTCGCGGAGGTCGGGGTACTCGTCCGAGTCAGTCGGGAAGAGGCCGGCGAAGACCATCGGCTTGACGTCCTTGTAGCCCGGCAGCGGCTCGGCCGCCGGGTTCCGCTCCGAGGTGAGCGTGTCGCCGACGCGGAGCCGGCTGACGTCCTTGAGGCCGGTGATCACGTAGCCGACCTCGCCGGCGCCTAGCGTCTCCGCGGCTTTCATCGTCGGCGAGAAGAAGCCGACCTCCTCGGCCTCGAACCGGGTCCCTGCGCCATCGCGCGGAGTGGCTCGCCCGCGGCAAACGCGCCGTCGACCATGCGGACAAAGGCGACGACGCCGCGGTACTGGTCGTAGGACGAGTCGAAGACGAGCGCCCGGGGCGGCGCCGCCGGCTCGCCGGACGGCGGCGCGATGCGCTCGACGATCGCATCCAGCACCTCTGCCACCCCCGCCCCCGTCTTCGCCGAGATCCGCAGCACGTCCTCCGGCTTGCCGCCGACGAGCTCGGCCAGCTCGGCCGCAGCCCCGTCAGGGTCGGCCTGGGGCAGGTCGATCTTGTTGACGACCGGAACGATCTCGAGGTTGTTCTCGATCGCCAGATAGGCGTTGGCGACCGTCTGCGCCTCCACGCCCTGCGCTGCATCGACGACGAGCACGGCCCCCTCGCAGGCCTGCAGCGAGCGGGAGACCTCGTAAGTGAAGTCGACATGGCCGGGCGTGTCGATCAGGTTGAGCTCGTTGCCCTTCCAATTGACGCGCACGGCTTGCGCCTTGATCGTGATCCCGCGTTCGCGCTCGAGCTCCATCGTGTCGAGCACCTGCGCACGCATCTCCCGCCCCGATACGGTCTTGGTCAGCTCGAGGATCCGGTCCGCGAGCGTCGACTTGCCGTGGTCGATGTGGGCGATGATCGAAAAGTTGCGGATTCGTTCTGGGTCCATGCGCGATTAGCGCCGTCGGAGGCGCTCTCGCAAGGCTAGCAACGCGTTCAGCTCCCGAACTCCCAGCAAACGACACGAAACGAGGTAGGCGGCCGTGCCGGCGGCGAGCGCCGTCCCGACGGAGATGAGCTGGGCCCAGAGCGCGCGCCCGAGCGCCTCGTCCAGCCCGCGCCAGACGCCGTACGAGACACCCGCGAGCACGGCGGCGGCGATCACGATGCGCACGGTCGCATCCGCCGTCCGGGCGAAGTCGATCCGCCCGCAGCCGACGGCGCAGAAGAAGCAGCAGCAGGGCCGTGCCGGCGATGTTCACGAGCGAGGTCGAGAGCGGGATCCCCCAGGTTCCGAGGCGGTAGAACGCCCAGTCAAGCGCCGCGTTCAGCGCCAGGTTGGCGACCGCGATCACGGTCGGGAGCCAGGGCGACTGCAGGCTGAAGAAGGCCCGGTTCAGCATCAGCATCGCGCCGTTGAAGGTCAGCCCGAGCGAGAAGGCGGCCAGGGCGGCCGCAACCACCGGCGTCTGCCCCGGGCCGAACTGGCCGCGCTGATAGATGAGCCGGACGATCGGCTCCGCGAGCACGGCCACGAAGGCGCTCGCCGGCACGAGCAGGAAGGCGATCTGCCTCAGGCCGAGCCCGACCGGTCGAACGAAAGCCGTCGAGATCGCCACGTGCGGCCAGACGCGACAGCAAGGGAAGAGCACGGTCGCGACGGCGACCGAGAACATCCCTGCGGGAGCATGTAGATCCTGAAGGCGCGGTCGATCGCGGTCGGCGCCAGCTCCGGGTCGATCAGACGCGACGCGAAGACCGAGTCGACGACCGCGTTGAAGTTGATCAGTCCGAGCCCGAGCGTGACCGGGAGCATCAGCACGAAGACCTGCTTGACGGCAGGGTCGCGCCAGTCGATCACGAGCTGGAGCCGGCCGTCGCGGCCGCGCAGCCACGGCAGCGGAAGCAGGAACTGGATCAGGGTGGCGATCACGATCGCGACCGCGTAGACGTAGAGCTTGGCGTCGATCGTTTGTGCGCGCGGGACGCCGAGTGACGAGGCCGATGATGATCGCGACGTTCCAGAAGACCGGCGTCAGCGCCGGGATCGCGAACTCCTCGTAGCTGTTGAGGATCCCGACGACGACTGCCGGAGAGCCCGAGCAGGACGACGATCGGGAAGAGGACGCGGGCGAGCCCGACCGCGAGCTGCTTGTCGCCGCCGGGATCCCCGAACGGCGCGATCAGCAAGGGTGCAAAGACGATGCAGAGCGCCGTCAGGCCGCCGAGCCCGAGCAGGATCAGCCAGAAGAGGCTCGAGGCGACACGCCAGGCGCGCTTGCGCTCGCCCTTCTCGAGCAGCTCGCTGAAGACCGGCACGAAGGCGGAGGAGATCGCGGCGTCGGCGAGCAGCGCCCGGACGAGGTTCGGAACCTGGAACGCGACCGTGAACGCGTTGATCCGTCCGCTGTGCGCCGAAGTAGTAGGAGGCGACGATCTCGCGGACGAGCCCGAGGATCCGGGAGAGTCCCGTTGCGAGCGAGAAAATCGCCGTCGACCAGGCCAGGCGCCGGCCCGCGTCTCGCCCGTCCACGTCGCGAGTATAGGAAGGCCGTCAGCCGACTCCGGAGGCGGCTCGCGGTTTTGCGCTCTGCGCACTCGCCGCGTCGGACTCCCGGGTCCAGCCCCCGCCCTGGGGTGGGGCTCCTTCCCTCCTCCCTCTGCGGTCGAGCCTACCTTCGAGATTCGCGCCGGTGTGCGACCTGTTTGCGCCGATCGTGTGACGATCCGCGGCCACCAGCCGGCGGCCGCGGCGCGGCGGGCGTGTCCCAGGCGCGCCTGCGACGGAAGAAGGGCGAAGCCAGCGCTCTGCTACGATCGCCCGGCCCGCGGAGCGGGCGTTTTTACGTCATGCCGAACATCAAACAACAGAAGAAACGTGTGCGAACCGCGACTCGGGAGCGGCTCGAGAACCTCCGCTACCGCTCGACGGTCAAGACGCTGACGAAGCGCCTGCAGAGCGCGGTCGCCGACGGTGACCAGGAGCGTGCTTCCGCGGAGCATCGCGAGCTCGTGCGCGCGATCGACAAGGCAACCTCCCGCCGGGCGCTCCACCGCAACACCGCCGCGCGCAAGAAGGCGCAGGCGGCCCGGCTCCTCAGCGGCTCGTAGCCTCGGCCACCTCGCCGCGCTGCCGGGTCAGGTCGACGAGCGCGCGGCTGAACTCGAGCTCTCCCGCCAACCGGCTGCCGCCCTTGAGCGCCAGGTCGAGCTCGGCAAGCCGGACGATCGCGTCCTTGAGCTCGTCGGGCGTGAAGTTCGCCGCCTGCTCGAACAGCTTCTCGACGTAGAAGCGGTTCTTCTTCAGCCGCTCTGCGGCCTCGCGCGGCGAGACTCCTTCGGCGGCGAACGCCTGGCACTCGGCTACCCGCGCGACGTGGCTCGTCAGCAGCCCGACGACCCGCGGCAGCGAGTCGCGCGCGGGCCCACCGGCGCGGGCCAGCAAGCGTTCGCTTGCCGCGAGCACGCCGGCGACGTCGCGCCGGCCCCACGCATCGGTCATTGCAAAGGGCGGGATCTCGCCGCGCGGGGGCGACGAGCAGCTCGACGTCGCGCTCGCCAATGGGTTCGCCGTTCGCCCAGGCGCCGAGCTTCTCGACCTCGCCCGCGAGCTCCTCGAGATCGTCTCCGACGAGATCGACGAGCAGACGAGAGACCGCCGGATCGACCTTGACTCCGAGCGCCGCGAACTGCCGCCCGACCCAGCCCGGCAAATCGGCGCGGGTACCCCGCTTCGGCAGGTCGTAGAGGAGCAGCTCGCCCGCCTTCGCCACCGCCTTGGCCAGCGCCGAGTCCTTCTTGATCCCGTCCCCGACCAGGGCGAGGACCGTCTCCGGCGAGGGGCTTTCAGGTAGTCGACGACCGGCTCGGCCTCGGCCGCCTTCCAGCTCTCGACGTGCTCGACGACAACGAGCCGCCGTTCGCTGACGAAGAGCCCGAGGGCGTTGCACGACGCCACGACCTCCTCCCCACCGGCCTCGAGGGCCGACAGGAGCGCTCGGTCGCGTCGTCGCCGATTCGATCACGGAGCCTGCGCACCGCCCGGTTCACCTTCGGCCGGTCGGTACCGGTGATCAGGTAGGCCGCCTTCAGCTCTGCCATCGCGGCAAGCATAGGCCCACGCCCCGGCGACGAGGAGCAGCAACCCCGCGGCCGCCCAGCCGGAGCGGATCTGCGCGAACGGCAGCCTGCCGAAGACCTTCGCGCAGGCCGCGAGATAGGCCGCACAGAGCCCGTCGGCCTGCGCGAGCATGGCCGAGACACCCGGCGCAAGCGGGTGGACTGCGGCCGCCGACATCGCGAGCCCAAGCAGCGGAACGACTGCCGGAGCGGCGGCCGCGTTCGCCGGCACGGCAAGCAGCGGAATCGCGTGGAACTGCAGCCAGAGGATCGGCGCCGTCGCCAGACCGCAGGCGGTCGAGATCGCGATTGCCTCGCGGAGCCAACCCGGCAGGGGGTAACCCTCGAGCCGTTGCTCGAGTCGCGGCGCGAGCGTGAAGATCGCCACGACCGCGGCGAACGAGAGCTGGAAACCGGCGTCGAAGAGGACGTACGGGTTCCACGCGAGCAGCGCGAGCGCCCCGAGAGCAGGAAGTACCACCTGTCGGTCGACCGGGCGGTCAGCCACGCCACAGAGCCGAGCGCACCGGCGACCCCCGCCCGCACGACGGACGGCTGCGCCCCGACGGCGAGGACGTAGCACGCCGATCGACGCGAGCGCCCCGAGTTGTCCCAGCCAGCGCGGGATGCCGAGGAGCCAGGCCAGCATGAGCGCACCGATGGCGACCAGCGCCACGTTCTGGCCGGACACGGCGAGGAGGTGGTAGAGGCCGGAAGCCCGGAAGTCCTTTCGCAGCCGCTCATGCGAGGCCTTGCTCGTCGCCGAGGACGACTCCCAGCAGGACTCGCGCGTCGCTCGCCGTGGAGTTCACCCGCCACCGAGTTTGCAAGCCAGCCACGCAGGCGATCGCCGAAGCCTCCGAGGCCGCGGCGATGTCCGACCAGCCGCCAGCTGTCACCGGCCAGCACGACGTGGATGCCGTGGCGTCTGAGCCAGGTTCGCTCGTCGAAGCCGTGACTCGGCCCGCGAGGAAGCTTTGCCTCGGCGCGCACCTCGAGGATGCCGCCCTGCGGGGTGCCCGGCCAAGCGGCAGCTCGAGCTGAGCCGGCTCGTCGAGCGCGACGAGGCCGAAGCGCCGGACGCGCACCGGCATTTTCAGGTCGAATCTTCCCCGGCGCGGTGCCGCCGTGACGACGACGAGTGCTCTCCCGGCGCGCCCAACTTCGGCGCGCAGGGCGCTGTGATCGAGACGCTCGAGCCGTGCGCTCCCCCACCACCAGCCCGCCACCGCGAGCAAGCAGGCGATCGTCCCGACGGCCCGCCAGGAGCGCGCGGCGAGGCCGATCGCAGCGGCGCATCCAAGCGCGACGAGCGTCGGAAGGCGGACGAGGTTCGCGAGCGCGATCCCGAGCGCAGAGCGAGGCGAGCAGCGAGTGTGGCGGCGAGCGGAGCGGGGCCGGGATCATGGCGCCGACCAGGTCCTGAGCTGGTCGAGCCGCGCCGGGCCGATCCCTGGGACGGCGTCCAGCCCGTCCACCGAGGTGAACGCCCCGTGCTTCTGGCGGTAGTCGAGGATCTTCTGCGCCGTCACCGGGCCGATCCCGGGCAGCGAGTCGAGCTGCTCCAGCGTTGCGGTGCTCAGGTGGACCGGCCCGCTTGAGGGGCGCTCGCTCCGGCTGGGCCGGGCGGCGCCCCGAGCGCGGCCGTTCCTCGCCTCGGCACGACGACCTGCTCGCCGTCTGCGAGCGGCGCGGCGAGGTTGATCAGCTCGAGGTCGGCCTTTCGGCGTCGCGCCGCCCGCGCGCGAGACCGCGTCGGCGATGCGAGCGCCCTGTGCGAGCCGGTAGAGCCCGGGCCGGCGCACGGCGCCGACCACGTCGACGACGAGCAATGTCGGGGCGGCGGTCGCCGTCTCCGTCGGCGCCACGGCAGGCGGCGCCAGACCAGCGCTCGTCTGCGGCCTGGCGAGGAGCTTGCTGCCGACGAAGAGCAGCAGGGCAAGGCAACCGGCCGCGACGAGGATGTGCCGGCGCGAGAGCTCGAACGGCAACTCGGGCACGTCGCAGAGGGTGCCGCGGAAGCTGTTACGAGTGGGTGACGGCTTTGCGCCGAATCAGCGCCAGCTGATCGACACCACGCCGCCGGTGGTTCTGAGTCGGAGCAAAGGCCGGCTCAGCTTCAGCCTTGCGCCCCGCTCCGGGCTGGAGACGAGGCCGATGTCGACGACCCCTGCAGATCGCCGTAATGCCACCACCACGGAGGAGCCCTTCCGGGCCGCGGCCAAGCCGCGCAGACGCTGGCGAGAGAGAGCGGCGCCGGCCTCGTTCAGGTTCGTGCCCGAGAGCCGTTCGAGCGAACCTCCGAGCGCACGATTGACGGCGAGCACGACCTGCCCGCCCTGCAGCCAGCCGGCGGCGAAGGGCGAAGCCGAGACGTCGAGCGTCGCGCACGAGGCGGCCGGTTCCAGCGTCGTACGACGGCGATGCCCTGCGCAGAGACGACGGCGAGCACCGGAGCCTGCCGGTCGTAGGCCACATCGCGTGCGGCGCCGCCGCAGCGGCGAGGTGTCGAACGTGCGCCGCAGTCCGAGCTCAGGTCGAAGACCGCTGCGCGCCCGTTCGCGTCCACGTAGGCAACCGCAAGGGAGTCGGCGCGCCACGACGGCCTCACCGGCCTGACGCGGCGGACCAGCAGGCGGTCCGGCGAGCCGTCGCCCTCGATCAGACGGAGCTCGTCGGCGCCCCGACGTGCGACGACGTAGGCGATCTTCAGCCCGTCCGGCGACCACGCCGCACTGACGACGCGGCCGTCGGTCTGGTGCACCCACGGCCGGCGGTTGCCAGGGGCGAGGGTGACAAGCGACGAGCCGATGCCCACCACCGCGTACAGCGCCCGCGGGGAGAGCTCCGCGGCAGAGACCGGCATCCCTTCGATCCGGAGACCGCTTCGAGTCGCAAGCCAGAGCTTTCCGCCCGCGACGACCGCGATGCCGTGCGACCCGGCCGGCACCGAGAGGTGGGTCGGAACCGGACGGGCAGGCTGCGTTCCCGCCCCGAGGCGAACGTGAAGCTTCCCGGTGGCAGCCAGCGCCGCCGCGCCGGCGCCGACCACGAACGCAACGGCGAACGCGACGAGGAGGAGTCCGCCGCGGGAGCGCCGGCGGTGCGGTCGAGGGCGTCGGAGCAGCCGCGCGGGCACGGGCAGATGCTTCCCGCGTCGGCTTCGGCAGGCGTCGAAGCCCGCCCGCAACTGGCGCTCAAGCTCGGTCGACATCGTTCACCTCGTAGTCGGCGCGCAACTCTTCGAGCGCACGGGCAAGCCGGGAGTTGACCGTACCGGCGGGGATTCCGAGGAGCTCGGCGATCGCGGTCGGTGTGTAGCCGAGCCCGTAGCGCAGGACGACAACAACGCGCCGTTGCAGGGAAAGTCCCGCGACCGCGTCGAGCAGCTCGTGATCGCCGGTCGAGACGTCGTGCCACTCGAGCCGAGCAAGCTCGGTGTCACCGCCAACGAGCCGCCGCTCGGTCGGAGCAGGTCGAGGCAGCGGTTGACGACGATCCTGTGAAGCCAGGGACCGAAGGGCCGGCGCTCGTCGAAGCGCGACAGCGCCCCGAACGCGCGCTCGAACGCGTCCTGGGCGACGTCGTCCGCGAGCTCGCGTCGTCCCGTGACCACGTAGGCGGCGCGCCAGGCAGCGCGCCAGTGACGGGTGAAGAGCTCCGCCGCCGCATCACGGGAACCGCGGCGCGCGAGCTCGACGAGCTTGGCGTCGCTGCGCATGCGCATGAGCACATTCTTCTACGGTCGAGCCCGCTTTCGACGTCCCGCGCTTCCCAGCCGGTTTGAGCGCAGCCGCGCCGCCGTGTAGGCGCGTCCTCTTATGCGTGGCATTTATGCGGGCACCGCAAGCGACGCCGTTGTCTGCGCGCGGGCGTGGTTCTTGCGTCGCGCTCGGCCGCTGAAGCCGTGTCCCCGCTGCGCTACTTCCGTTCTCTTCCCCACCCTAGGGTGGGGCTTCGACCCGCCTCCCTCGATGGGGACGCTACCGCCAAAACGGCGACGAAAGTGTGACGAGATTGCGCTGATAGTGAGACAAATCGTCCACACCCGTCCGAGCGGGCCCCTGGTCAGACTGACGAAGTTGACCAGCTTGCGCGGCACGACGATCGCCTGGCGGATCTCCTTGCCATCGAGCTGCGCGTGGACGCGGGGCGACGCCTTCGCCTGCTCGATCAGCTCGGCCTCGGGCAGGTCGGCGGATACCTCGACGCGATCGCGGACGCTTGCCGTTGACCTGGATCACCAGCTCGAAGGTGTCGCGCTCGAGCAGCGCCTCGTCGGCGACAGGCCACGGCTGCTCCCAGAGCCGCTCGTGCCCGAGCCGTTGCCAGAGCTCCTCCGCGATGTGCGGCGCATATGGCTGAATCAGTGACACGACCGTCTCGGCGGCCGGCCTCGCCGCAGGATCGCTCGTCGCCGGCGCCAGCTCGTTGACGAGCTCCATCATCCGCGGCGATCGGCGTGTTGAAGACGAAGCGCCGGCCGATGTCGTCGCTGACCCTCGCGATCGTCTCGTGCGTCTTGCGGGCCAGCGGCCCGTCCGAACGACCGGCAGGCGGCGCATTCGACGCCACCTCGTTGACGACCCGCCACAAGCCGGCGCAGGAAGCGTGCCATCCCCTCGAGGCCCTCGTCCGTCCATTCCATGTCCTGGTCGGCCGGGCCCATGAAGAGGATGTAGAGACGCACCGCGTCGGCGCCGTACGTCTCGGCGAGCTGGTCGGGGCGGTCACGTTCCCACGGGACTTGGACATCTTCGAGCCGCCGAGACGCACCCAGCCCTGGTGGAACAGGCGCGCGAAGGGCTCGCGGACGCCGACGAGGTCGAGGTCGTTCATGCACCTTGACGAAGAAGCGCGAGTAGAGCAGGTGGCCGGTCGCGTGGTCGATCCCGCCGATGTACTGGTCGACCGGCATCCAGAAGTCGGCGATCGCGCGGTCGAACGGGGCGTGGTCGTTGTGCGGATCGCAGTAGCGCAGGAAGTACCAGGACGAGTCGACGAAGGTGTCCATCGTCTCGGCCTCGCGTCGCCCTCGCCGCCGCAGCGCGGGCACGGCACGTGCAGCCACTCCTCGGTTGGAGGCGAGCGGCGGGATCCCCTTCGGCCGGTAGTCCTCGACCTCTGGCAGCAACACCGGCAGCTCGTCCTCGGGCACGGGCACGATGCCGCACTCGTCGCAGTAGACGATCGGGATCGGGCAGCCCCAGTAGCGCTGCCGGGAGAAGCCCCAGTCGCGGAGGCGGTAGCTGACGGCCGTCCGGCCGCGGCCGCGCTTGCCCAGCCACTCGACGATCGCGCGTGCACCCTCGGGCGCGGGGAGCCCGGAGAACTCGCCCGAGTTGACCAGGCGCTCGTTCTCGGTGTGCGCGGCGAACGCGCCCTCCGATTCCGCGGTCGAGCCCTCGGCGGGTTCGACGACGGGGACGACCGGCAGCCCGTAGCGCTGGGCGAACTCGAAGTCCCGCTCGTCGTGCGCGGGCACGGCCATGATCGCGCCGGTGCCGTATTCCATCAGCACGTAGTCCGCGACCCAGATCGGGATCTGCTCCCCGTCGTCGGATTGACGGCGTACCTGCCGGTGAAGACGCCGTCCTTCTCCTTCGTCTCGCGCTCCTCGGTCGAGCGGGCGGCGGTGTGCTCGACGTATTCGCGCACGGCGTCCTCCTGCTCCGTGCCGGCAGACGAGCTGCTGGACGAGCGGATGCTCGGGTGCGAGCACCATGAACGTGGCGCCGAAGAGCGTGTCCGCCCGGGTCGTGAAGACCGGCAGGTCGAGATCGAGCTCCTCGACCCGGAACAGCACCTCGGCGCCCTCGGAGCGGCCGATCCAGTTGCGCTGGATCGTCTTGGTGCGCTCGGGCCAGTCGATCGTCGCGTGGTCGTCGAGCAGCGCGTCGGCATACGCGGTGATCCGGAAGAACCACTGCTCGAGGTTGCGCGCCTCCACCTCGGTGCCGCAAAGCTCGCAGCGGCCGTCGATCACCTGCTCGTTGGCCAGCACGGTCTGGTCGTTCGGGCACCAGTTGACCGGCGCAGCCTTGCGGTAGGCGAGTCCGGCCTCGAGGAACTTCAGGAACCAGCCACTGGGTCCAGCGGTAGTACTCAGGCTCGTGTGCCGAGACCTCGCGATCCCAGTCGATCGCCCAGCCGAGCCGACGCATCTGGACTCGGATTGCCGCGATGTTCCGCTCGGTTATCTCCCTCGGATGCCCGCCGCCCCGGATCGCGGCGTTCTCGGCCGGGAGCCCGAAGGAGTCGAAGCCCATCGGCCGCAGGACCGTGAAGCCGTGCCGGCGCCGGTAGTGCGTGACCACGTCGCCGAGCGTGTAGTTGAGCACGTGGCCCATGTGCAGGTTTCCCGAGGGATACGGGAGCATCTCGAGCATGTAGAACTTCTCGCGTTCCTCGCCGCCGGACGACTCGGGATTCGAGACGTAGAAGGCCCGCGCGTCCTCCCAGACCCGCTGCCACTTGGGCTCGATCTGCTGTGGCTCGTATCGATCCAATCTCGCCTCCGGAAACAAAAAAGCCTCTCGATCGAGAGGCCATGGGAAATACCACGGCTCGCCGCCGCGTTGCTTCCCTGGACTACAGAAGCAGCTGCTCCATTGCGACGGACTCTAGCAACGCAGTAGCGTCACGTCACGTCAATCCGAGGAGGTATGCGTGGCCGCTTACACCGATCCAGAACCTGAAGGAAGTCGAAGACCAGGCACCAAGTTCGGGCACTCGCCGGACCTCGAGGCGCGCATGGCGCGGGTGCCGCTCGAGCTCGAGGAGTTCGGAATCAGCTACCAGCGCCTCGCTCCCGGCTTCCGCGTTCCCTTCGCGCACACGCACAAGAACCAGGAGGAGGTCTACGTCGTCGTCTCCGGCAGCATGCGGGTCAAGCTCGGCGACGACATCGTCGAAGCTGAACCAGTGGGACGCGGTTCGCGTCCCAAAGGAGACGATGCGGTCGTTCGAAGGCGGCCCCGAGGGCGCCGAGGTGATCGCGGTCGGAGCGCCCAACACCGGCCCAGGCGACGCCGTGGTCGAAGAGAACTGGTGGGTGGACTGAGCTAGCGGCCGGCGGCGCTGCGCCAGCGAGGCCGGGCCGGACCAGCCGCGGCGGTCGCTTCAGGCCGGCGTCGTTGACGCTCGGGTTGAGCGGCTCCGCCAGCGGGGGCGCGCCGAACGAGGCCTGCCGGCGCTCGGGCGGCCGGCTCGCCGTACAGCGTCGTCCGCTGGCGCGGCGTCCGGCCGACGGCGCGGATCGCCGCCTCCATCCCCTCGGGCGGCAGCTCCTGGCCGTGGCTCGCACCGGCTGCGCGGGAGATCGACTCGTTCATCAGGGTTCCGCCGAGGTCGTTGGCGCCGGCGCGCAGCGCCGTCTCGAGCGCCGGCGACGCCGAGCTTCACCCACGAGGCCTGGATGTTCGTGATCCAGGGGTGCAGGGCGAGCCGGCCGACCGCGTGCATGAGCACGGACTCGCGGAACGTCGGCCCGCGGCGAGCCCGGCCCTGCAGGTAGATCGGCGCCTCCATGTGGACGAACGGCAGTGGGACGAACTCGGTGAAGCCGCCGGAACGTTGCTGCTGCTCGCGCAGGCGCAGGAGATGGCGGGCCCAGTTCCGCGGCCCGTCGACGTGCCCGAACATGATCGTCGTCGTCGAGCGCAGTCCGACCTCGTGCGCGGTCTCGTGCACCTCAAGCCACTGGCCCGTCGTCACCTTGTCGGGGCAGATCACCGCGCGGATCTCGTCGTCGAGGATCTCGGCCGCCGTGCCCGGCAGCGAGCGCGAGGCCGGCCGCCTCGAGCCGTGCCAGGTAGTCGCGCAGCGGCAGCTCGAGCGTGGCGGCGCCCTGCCAGACCTCGAGCGCGGAGAACGCATGCACGTGCAGGTCGGGCAGCACCTCCTTGATCGCGCGGCAGACGTCGACGTAGAAGTCGCCGGTGAAGGCGGGATGGATGCCGCCCTGCAGGCAGACCTCGGTGCCGCCGCGCTCCCAGGCTTCCTCGCAGCGGCGGACGATCTCGTCGAGCGGGACGAGGTACGGCGCGCCACGCAGGTTGGCCGCCAGCTTGCCCTTCGAGAAGGCGCAGAAGCCGCAGCGGAAGTAGCAGACGTTGGTGTAGTTGATGTTGCGCGTGACCACGTAGGTGACGGCGTCGCCGCAGACCTCGCGGCGCAGCGCGTCGGCGGCTGCGACGACTGCGGCGAAGTCGTGGCCACGGGCCCGGAAGAGCTCCGTGATGTCGTCTTCGCCGAGCTCGACCTCTTCGCGCACCTTCGCCAGCGCCTCGGCGACCGGCTGCCGAGATTGACCGTGACGCTTCCGGCACAGAGCCGTTACCCACTTGTGCGTCTTTGCCCTTGTAGGCTCGCCGCGGGGAGGAGGCTGGGCGCGCCTTTAAAAGACGCGGCGGCCCGGGGCGACGCGTTGTCGAGCTGGGACGACCCTCCGGCGCGCCGGCCGCCCAATCGTCCTCGCGGGCAAGGCCTTCTCCGTCGGCGAGCGCGAGCACGTGCGGCGTGACGGCGGCGTCGAGCCAGCGATCGCACTCGGCGACGTAGTCGGGGTAGAGCGGTGAGCCGCGGCGCCAGCTCGAGGCCGCGCGAGCGCGTCGCCTCGGCCAGCCGTCTCAGCTCGGGCCATGGCGCTTCAGGGTTGACGTGGTCGACCGTCACCGGGGAGACGCCACCCCAGTCGTTGATGCCGGCGTCGAGCAGGCGCGGGAAGTCCGTGTAGCTCAGGTTCGGCGGCGCCTGGATGTTCCAGGCGCGCGCCGAGCACGAGCCGCGCGGCCGCACATGTCCAGAGCAGCTCCTCGAGCGGCGGCTCCGGGCGGCCGCCATCCGCGTCCCCGGCTTGGCGCGGAAGTTCTGGACGATCACCTCCTGGACGTGGCCGAAGCGCTCATGGAGCTCGCGGATCGCAACGCAGAGCCTCGAGCCGCTCGCGCCTGGTCTCGCCGATCCCGATCAGGATCCCGGTCGTGAACGGGACGCGGGCTCGCCCGCCGCCTCGATCGTCGCCAGCCGCGCGGCCGGCAGCTTGTCCGGCGAGGCCCAGTGCGGACCGCCGCGCTCGGCCAGGCGGGCAGCCGTCGTCTCGAGCATCAGCCCCTGCGAAGCGGAGACCTCGCGCAAGGCGCAGCGTGTCGTCGCGCGAGCAGCACGCCGGGGTTCACGTGCGGCAGCAGACCGGTCTCGTCGAGCACGAGCCGGGCACAGTGCGCCAGGTACTCGAGCGTCGTCGAGCACCCGAGCGCAGCGAGCTCGTCGCGGGCGACCCGGTAGCGGAGCTCCGGCTTGTCGCCGAGGGTGAAGAGCGCCTCGCGGCACCCGGCTGCGGCGCCGGCGCGCGCGACCTCGAGCACCTCGGCCTCGCTCATGTACGCGCGCTCGCCGCGCCGCGGCGGTTGCGCGAACGTGCAGTAGCCGCAGACATCGCGGCAGAGCTTCGTCAGCGGGATGAAGACCTTGGGCGAATAGGTAACGAGCCGCCCGTGGCCGAGCTCCCGCAGCCGCCTGGCCTCGCCCGCCAGCGACTCCCACGGCTCATCGACGAGCTCGAAGGCCTCGACCGAGGCGACCGCCTCACCCACGGCGTGAGCTTACGCGCGGCAGAGCGGTCGGGAGCTACCCGACGTGGACGAGCGGGCCGAAGTACACCCACTGCCCGTTGTGGTAGCGCTCGAGCCTCGCCTGTGTGATCGGGAAGCGGTTCGTGGCCGTCGTCTTGACGACGATTCCCGGGAGCACGAAGGGGTTGTTGCGCTCGTTCAGATGGGTGACCGCGTGCATGACGCTGGCGCGGGTTGGGTTCTTGCCCGAGTGCCTGAGCGCGTCGACGAGCGTGAACGCCGAGGACATGCCGTAGACGTTGTAGTAGTCGGTCAGGCCCTCGCCGCCGTTGTACTTCTTCAGGATCGTCCGAAACAGCTTGACCGCCTTGTCGTTCACCCAGCGGGGATTGATCGGATCCTTGAGGAAAGCGAGCGAGATCGACCCTCCGTCTGCCGCTTGCTGCTCGCGAGCGCGGCGATCGTCATCGTGTTCGAGGCGCTCGCGACGACGTTGACGAAGACGAGCGGGCGCCAGCCGAGCAGGCGGGCGGACGAGTAGGACTGGATCGCGAACTTCGGCGTTGCGAAGACCATCAGCGTGTTCACCTTCTTCGACTTCAGCCGAGCGATCTGCGACTTCACATCCGTGTCGGTGACGTCGTAGCCCTGCTTCGAGACGATCAACTTCGCCTTCTTGCCGAGGCCGCGCTGGAGGCCGGCGATGAGCTCCTTGCCGTAGGCGTCGTTCTGGTAGAGGATCCCGATCCGCGCAGTCGGTCGCGTCTTCGCGATGTAGCGCCCGTAGATCGCCGCCTCGCCGCGGTAGCTCGGCTGGTAGCCGATCGTCCACGGGTACTTCTTGTAGTCGTTGCCCCAGGTGCTCGCGCCGCTCGCCACGAGCAGCTGCGGAACCTTCAGCTGGTTCAGGTACGAGCGGACAGCCAGATTCTGCTCGGTCCCGAGCGTGTTGTAGATCGCGAAGACCTTGTCGCTCTGGACGAGGTCGCGAACCTTCGCGATCGTCTGCGACGGGTCGTAGGCGTCGTCCTCGTACTTGTACTTGATGCTCCGGCCGAGGACGCCGCCGTGGTCGTTGACGTACTTGAAGTAGGCGTCGGCCCCCTTCGCGACAGCGGCGTAGGCGGAGGCCGGACCGCTGAGCGGCGTCGTGCCGCCGATCAGGATCTGCTTCGCGGTCACCCCGGGCGTGCTGGAGCCGCCCGCCGACGCGGCGGAGACGATCACTGAGCGCACTGAGCACGCCGAAGAGGACCCTGCTCTTCCCCATTGCCCCCATTGAGACCGAGTCTACAGCCGCCTTGTTAGCGGTTCAGTCAACCTCCGGAGCAGGCCGCCAAGGCCGCCGGGGAGCAGGATCATCACCAGCACGATCGCTGCGCCGAAGAAGACTGACGGGGCTCCGGGGGCGTTCGAGAGGTTTGCCGCCCAGCTCCGGCACGAACTGGATGAAGAGCGCCCCGAGCGCCATTCCGGCCAGCGAGCCGAGCCCACCGACGACCGCGCCGACGACGAGCAGGAGCGACTTGTCGAACCCGAACGTGCTCGGGCTGACGAACCAGTTCGAGACGAGCACGAAGAGCGAGCCGCCCACGCCCGCGTAGAAGCCGCTGATCCCGAACGCGAGCGTCTTGTAGAAGCCCGTGTTGATGCCCGCGGACGCCGCCGCGACCTCGCTGTCCCGAACGGCGCGGAAGGCGCGCCCGATCCGGCCTCGCACGAGCAGCCACGCGGCGCCGGCCAACACGAGCCCGATGCCCCAGGTCAGGTAGAAGAGGAAGTCGTTCGTAGCCAACGTCCAGCCGAGCACGTGGACATTGCCGAGAGCGCCGGTCGAGCGGTTGAGCGCCTGGTCGAAGAGGTTGATCCCCTGGCTGCCGCCTGTCAGGCCCGAGAACCGCTTCAGGAGCGCCGGCATCGCGACCGCAAACGCGAATGTGGCGAGCGCGAGGTAGAGGCCGGAGAGCCGCCGCGCGGGCAGACCGAGCGCGAACCCGGCCGCCATCGCCACGAGCCCGGCGAGCGGGATCGTCCAGAGGTCGCGGAAACCGTGGTCGGCGGTCAGGATCGCGGTCGTGTAGGCGCCGACCGCCATCAGCGCGCCCTGTCCGAGCGAGATCTGGCCCGTGTAGCCCGTGACCAGGTTGAGGCCGATGATCGCGATGAAGAAGCAGCCCGCGCGGGCAAGCTCGGCCGCCTTTGCGTCGCTGAGCCAATGCGGCAGCACCAGCACGAGCGCGACAGCCGCCGCGGCGATGACGACCCCCGTTGCGACCCGCAGGACGCGGCTCATACGCGCCTCACCGCGGTCGTCCCGAGCAGTCCGGCCGGCCTGACGAGTAAGACGCCGAGGATCACGGCCAGCGCAGCAGCCTGGCGCAGGTCGGTGCCGACCCACGAGACATAGGTGCCGAGCAGGTTCAGGAAGACGCCGAGCACGAGGCTCCCGATCACCGCGCCGAGCGCGCTGTCGATCCCCCGAGCACCGCGCCCGCGAAGGCGTAGAGGAGGATCGGCTGCATGAAGTTCTGGTCGAAGCTGCCGAGCGGGGCGCCGCCATCAGCCCCGCGACCGCGCCGAGCGCGGTGGCGAGCCCCCAGCCGAGCGCGATCGTCCAGCTGACGCGGATCCCGGTCAGGCGGCTCGACTCGGGGTTCAGCGCCGCCGCACGCATCGCCAGCCCGAGCTTCGTGAACCGGAAGAAGAGCCAGAGGACCAGCACCGCGAGCAGCGAGACGCCGATGATCCCGAGGTCGGAGATCGAGAAGGCGACACCTGCGATCCGGATCGGCCGCGTCGAGAAGGCGTTCGGCATCGACTTCACCTCGGGCGACCAGATCCAGAACGCGGCACCGTTGACGATGAAGAAGAGCCCGATCGTGACGATCGCGATCGTCAGCACCGACGCCTTTTCGACCGGCCGGATCACGACTCGCTCGAGCGCGATCCCGCCTGCGAACGACGCGAGCACCGTGACGACGAAGGCCGGCCAGTACCCGAAGCCATGCTGGGTCAGGGTCCAGGCGACGAACGTCGAGAACATCGCCAGCTCGCCCTGGGCGAAGTTGACGACGCCGGTCGCGCGGTAGATGAGGACGAATGCGACCGCGAGAATCGCGTAGATGCCGCCCGAGGAGAGGCCGGCGACGACCTGCTGCGCGACTCCCGCCCAGTCGACGGCGAAAACCATCAGTAGCCGAGGTACGAGCGGCGGACCGATTCGTGCCGCTGCAGCTCAGCGCTCGCCCCCGCGACCGCGACGCGCCCAACCTCGAGGACGTAGGCGCGGGCCGACGAGGCGAGCGCAAGGCTGGCGTTCTGCTCGACGACCAGAACCGACAGGCCCTCCTGCTCGTTCAGCTCGGCGATGACCGCGAAGAAGTCGGCCACGACGCGGGGCGCGAGCCCGAGCGAGGGCTCGTCCAGAGCAGCAGGCGCGGGCCGCTGCATCAGCGCACGGGCGAGCGCAAGCTGCTGCTGCTCGCCGCCGCTCAGGGTTCCCGCGGCCTGCCCGCGGCGCTCGGCGAGGATCGGGAAACGCTGGAGCGTACGGTCGTAGTCGGCCTTGACCCCGGCCCGGTCGCGGCGAACGTGGGCGCCAAGCCGGAGGTTCTCGTCGACCGAAAGCTGCGTGAACGTCCCGCGGCCCTCGGGCACGTGCGCGATTCCAGTGCGGGCGACCGCCTCCGGCCGCCGGGGAGCCGCGCGCCCGCGAAGACGAGGTCGCCGCTCGTCTTCACCGTCGCCGAGATCGCGCGCAGCGTCGTCGTCTTGCCGGCGCCGTTGGCGCCGAGGACGGCGACGATCTCGCCCTCGTCGACTGAGAGATCGATTCCGCGCAGCGCCTGCAGAGCCTCGTAGCGCGCGGCGACGCCGCGCAGCTCAAGCAGGGGCATGCTGTGGCCGCTCGCTGCCCAGGTACGCCTCGATCACGACGGGGTCACGCTGGACCTCTGCCGGCGAGCCCTCCGCGATCTTGCGGCCGAAATCGAGGACGTGCACCCGGTCGGCGACGCCCCATGACGAGGTTCATGTGGTGCTCGACGAGCAGCACGGTCAGGTCGAATGAGCGGCGGATCCGGCGAATCAGCGTCCCGAGCTCCTCGACTTCCTCGTGACTGAGGCCGCCGGCCGGCTCGTCGAGGAGGAGCAGGCGCGGCCCCGAGGCGAGCGCCCGCGCGAGCTCGACCCGCTTCATCGTCCCGAACGGAAGGCCGGCCGCCCGGCGTTGCGCGACGGGAGCGAGGCCGAGCTCGGCGAGCAGGTCGCGCGCGGGTCGCTCGCCCCGCGCGTGGCCTCCCGACGAGCACGTTCTCGAGCACGGTCATGGTCGGGAAGAGCTCGACGTTTTGAAAGGTTCGGGCGATCCCCCTGCGAACGATCCGGTGCGGCGGCGTGCCGAGCAGGCTCTTACCGCCGAAGGCGATCTCGCCGGAGTCCGGCCGGTAGAGCCTGGTGATCAGGTTGAAGAGCGTGGTCTTGCCGGCGCCGTTCGGCCCGATCAGGCCTGCGATCTGCCCGCTCTCGACAGCGAGCGAGACGTCGTCGACGGCGACGACGCCGCCGAAGCGCCTCGTCACGTGCTCGAGCGAGAGGAGGGCCACCGCGCCCTACCTTAAAACCGCGACGGTTTTCGCAGACGAGGGCGTCTATTCACTCGGGGGCGTAACCCTGTGCGTTGTCGGCCGGTCAGGAGACCGTCACCGCCGCAGGGCCCCCTTTCACGCGGTCGACGATGCCAGCAGCTCGCGGGGCTCGGTGACCGGGGCCTGGCAGGCGAAGCGCTCCGCAGACGTACACCGCGGGGCGGCCGTCGACGAAGTCCTTGCCGGCGAGCAGGGTGGACCTCGTCGGAGGGCCCGAAGGCGACGACCGCGTCCGGGTCGAAACCGGCGAGAGCGGCTCGTGCAATCTCGTCCTCCGGCGAGCCGATCACGGCCAGCTCGCGCGGCGGGGCGAGGTAGAGGTCAAGCGCGCAGAGGGCGTGGCCGAACGCGCTCGGCGCCCGTGGAATCGCGTCGCGGATCAGCCGGAAGACGCCGGCGGCTTGCCGCTCGAACTCGTTGTCCCCCCAGATCCGCCCGAGGCGGAGTAGGACATACGCGAGCATCGAGTTCCCCGAGGGCGTCGGATGGTCGTCGAACTCCTTCTTGCGCGCCACCAGCCGCTCGCCGTCGGCGGGCGAGAGAAAGAAGCCGCCGCGCTCCTCGTCCGCGAAGAGCTCGACGGCGAGCCGCGCGAGTCGGTTCGCCTCCTCGAGCCAGCGCAACTCGCCGGTCGCGACGTGCAACTCGTAGAGCCCGTTGGCGACGTCGGCGTAGTCCTCCAGGTAACCGGGATTGCGGGCCTGCCCGGCCCGCCAGCTGCGGTGCAAGCGGCCGTTCTCATCCGAGAGCGGCCCGAGCAGGAACTCAGCCAGCTCCCGGCCGGCCTCGACGAGCTCGGGGCGATCGAGCCGGCGGCCCGCCTCCGCGAGCGCCGCCAGCGCGAGGCCGTTCCAGGCGGCGATCGCCTTGTCGTCGCGCAGCGGCTTCGGCCTCCGCTCGCGCGAGCTCGAACAGCCGCCGCCTGAGCGCTTCGTCGAGCTCGCCGCGCAGGATCGAGCGACCGTGCTCGAACGGCTGGAGCAGCTCGGCGGGCACGCCTTCGTCGGCCGTCCAGGTGAAGGTCAGCCCTTCGACCCCATCGGTGTCCGCATCCTGGGCGGAGGCGAAGCCGCCGTCGGGAAGCCGCAGCTCGCGGAGCATGTAGTCCAGCGTCTCGCCGGCGACCTGGCGATAGCGCTCCTCGCCGGTGACGACCCACGCGTGCAGGTAGACCGGCGCGAGCAGGGCGTTGTCGTAGAGCATCTTCTCGAAGTGCGGCACGAGCCAGCGCTCGTCGACCGAGTAGCGGTGGAAACCGCCGCCCAGCAGGTCGTACATGCCGCCTGCGGCCATGCGGTCGAGCGTCCGCGTGACGATCGTGAGCGCTTCCTCGTCGCCTGTCCGCCGGTGCCGGCGCAGCAGGAACTCGAGCGCCGAGGCGGGCGGGAACTTCGGCGCGCCGCCGAAGCCGCCCCACTCCGGATCGAACCCGCGCGCCAGGCCGCGTGCCGCCTCACCGAGCAGCGACTCGGTCAGGGGCTCGGCGGACGGCGAGATCGCAGCAGACTCCTGCAAGGCGTCGACGAGCGCACCGGCCTGCCGGGCAACGTCCTCGCGCCGCTCGCGGTAGGCATCCGAGACGGCGACGAGCAGCTGCCGGAAAGCCGGCAGGCCGTGCCGCGGCTCGGGCGGGAAGTAGGTGCCGCCGAGGAACGGCTCACCGACCGGCGTGAGGAAAACCGTCATCGGCCAGCCGCCGTGGCCGGTCATCGCGACGACCGCGTCCATGTAGAGCGAATCGAGATCCGGCCGTTCCTCCCGGTCGACCTTGACGTTGACGAAGCGCTCGTTCATCAGCGCCGCGGTCTCCTCGTCCTCGAACGACTCGTGCGCCATCACGTGGCACCAGTGGCAGGCCGCGTAGCCGATCGAGAGCAGAATCGGCTTGTCCTCGGCGCGGGCCTGCTCGAGCGCCTCCTCGCCCCATGGGTACCAGTCGACAGGATTCTCCGCGTGCTGGATCAGGTACGGCGAGGTCTCGTCGGCGAGCCGGTTCATCCGGGTCCTGCCCACGTCCACAGCTCGACCACGTTGCCGTCGGGATCGGTCACGTAGGCCGCGCGGCCCGACTCGCCGAAGTCCTCCTCATGGGGCTCGTAGCCGTGCTCGCGCAGTCGCGCGACGGCGGCGTCGTAGTCGGCCTCGTCGATGTGCATCGCGTAGTGGACGTGGACACCGCCGCGTCCGGCCGCGATCCCGACCTGCGGCGTCCAGAGCCCGATCCGGGTCCGCGCCCCGGCCGTCACCCACACGCGATCCTCGGAGCGCAGGGCGACCGGGAGCCCGAGCACGCCCGCGTAGAAGCGCTCCGGCCGCGTCGAGGTCGAGCACCTCGAGCACGAGCTCGTTGACGCCGGTGACGGGGATGCCGCTCACGGCGAGGCGACCGCGGAGACGCCGGCGCGGTAGACCTGGCCCTCGAGTTGGCGGCCGAGCAAGGTCTCGAGCCACTGCGACATCGTGAATGAGCGCGTCGAGGTCGACGCCGGTCTCGATGCCTTCGCCCTCGAGCAGGTAGACGAGGTCCTCGGTGGCGATGTTCCCGGTCGCGCGCGGCGCGTAGGGGCAGCCGCCGAGGCCGCCGATCGAGGCGTCGAGCACCGTGGCTCCGGCCTCGAGCGCCGCGAGTGCGTTCGCGTAGCCGGTGTTGCGCGTGTTGTGGCCGTGGAACCCAACGGGCTTTCCGAGGGCGCCGACTCGCTCGACCAACGACCGAACCGCGGACGGCGTCGCGACCCCGATCGTGTCGGCGAGCACCAGCTCGTCCGCCTCCAGCTTGCCGGCGAGCTCGACGACCACGCCCGGGTCGACCTCGCCCTCGAACGGACAGCCGAAGGCGACGCTGATCGTCGCCGTTGTCGGGCGGTCGGCCTCGGCGAGGATCCGCTCCACGCGGGCCGTCGCCTCGACGAGCGAGGCGTTCCCATTGCGCCGGTTGAACGTGTCGGTCGCGCCGAGCGTGACGTTGACGCGGTCGAGGCCGGTCGCCCGCAGGCGCTCGAACCCCTGCTCGTTGAGGACGAGCCCGGCGTACTCGACGCCGTCGCGCCGCTCGATCGCCGCGACCACCTCCTCGGCCCCGGCCATCTGTGGGATGCGGTCGTCGCGCACGAAGCTGACCGCCTCGATCCGCGGCAGGCCCGCCGCCGCGAGCTTGTTGATGAGCTCGGCACGCACGGCAGGCGCGAGAGCGTCGGGCTCGTTCTGGAGCCCGTCGCGCGGGCCGACGTCGCAGAGCGTCAGTGCCATCTAGAAACCGTACGCACTGACGTGCTCGGGGCGGAAGCTGCACAGCAGTCGCTGCTCACCCGGCTTGGCCTGCCAGCCCTCGCCGGTGTACTTTGCGGGCGAGCTTGTCGATGTGCTCGTCCGCCCCTCGGTCGTCAGCTCCGCCGTGCCCCGGACGGCGACCCAGTGATAGCCGTCCTCGCGGTCGATGACGCAGCACACTCACGCGCTGGTCACGCTCGAGGTTGCGCGGCTTCACCCGGCCGACGGCGGTATTGAAGAGGACGTGCCTTCCGTCCCAGTCGATCCAGACGATGCTGAGCTGAGGCGATCCGTCGGGGTTCACCGTCGCGACGGTCGCGAAGTTCGGCTCCTGCAGCAGCCGCGCCGTGCTCGTCGGTCAAACCGGCCATGCGCTACTCGTCGAAGCCGGACGCGTCGACCTTCTCGGGCCTGATCTTCACCGTGATCCGCTGCTCCTCAGGGTTGCGCCAGGGGTACTCGTCCTGCCCCAGGTACTTCTTGGCCAGGTGGTCGATCTGCGCATCCGCGCCCTCGGTCGTCAGCTCGGCTGGGCCGCTGACGGAGACCCATTGGTAAGCGTTCTCGGGGTGCACGATCTGTGATTGCCGCGCGCGGGTCCTCGCGAAGGTGCCTCTCCTTCGCCCGCCCGACCGCGGTGTTGAACGTCACGACGCCATCCTCGGCGTCGACCCAGACGATCGTGTTGTGCGGCGAGCCGTCCTGTCCGAGCGTCGTCGCCGTGCCGACGTACGGGTTCGCGGCGATGAACTCGCGCTGCTTGTCTGTGAGCTGGGACATCTGGCCTCCTGGGTAGTCGCTGGACGGAAACGCCGGCCGCGGCGGGCTTCTTCCCCGCGGTGGGCATCTTCACGCTCTGAGGCGTGAGTACTGGGCTTGACCCTAGGAGGTCAGGTGATCGTCAGCGGTGTGCCCACGGGCATCAGCCGCGCCAGCGCCAGGATGGCCGCGTTGCGCATGCGGATGCAGCCGTGCGAAATCCGACCGGGGATGATCTGCGGCTGGTTCGTTCCGTGAACACCCACGTAGCCGCCACCCGGCCAGTCGGTCAGCGTCGGCGAGCGGGCGCTGGTTCCGAAGGCGACCGGCCCGTAGAACGGGTTGTTGAAGTTCGTGAGCTTGTCGCGGATGTAGAACTCACCGCGAGGGGTCGGCCAGTAGCTCTTGCCGATGCCGACGCGGGTCTTGAAGACGGTCTTGCCGTCTCGTTTGAGCGTCGCGCGTCATCGAGCCACGGTTGACGTAGAGATGCGTGTGGACGACGAACAGGCCGCTCAGGTAACGGGGCTGGACGTAGCCGATCTTGTTGTTGGGCAGGATCGGCAGGCGCACCTTGTACCAGCTCTGGCGGGGACTGATGTCGACCCGGGCAAGGACGAGGACGATGTTCTGGGTGCCGTCGGTCGTCCCAGTCGGCAGCGTCGTCACGATCGGCGCAGCCAGGCCCGGCTTGGCGCGGACGACCGCCCGCTTCATCACTCCGGCCCAGCGGGCGATCTTGGCGTCGGTCAGCTTGATCGTCCGCGGGTAGAGCGCCGCCCGCGCGGAGCCACCTTGCGCAGCCGGGGCGAGCAACAGGAGGAGCATCAACGCAGCGAACGCGCCTGCAAGCGCGATCGAGGAGAGAAGGACGGGGCGATGCTCAGAGACGGACTTGTTCATGTTGTTCCCCGGTTTCCCGGTAAGTAACTGGGGGCCGCCCTCGCGGCGGCCCCCAGTTTAGCGTCGGTCTTGGATCGTTAGCCGGTCGCCTTCGGCTTCTTGTGCGAGACGACCTTCGGGACGACCTTGGGCACGAACGGTGCCCTGGCGGTGACCCCGCGCGCTGTCCTGCGCGGTCAGCGTGGTCGAGCCGGCCTTGCCCGGTGACGACCGCGACGTTGGTGAAGCTCTAGGTCACGTTCGGGCGGGTGCACTTGTAGCTGACCGACTGGCCCGGTGCGAGCGTGCCGATCGTCTTGTTGCAGTTCGGCGAGCGCGCGTCGGTGACGACCACGTTGGTCAGCGCCGCGTCGCCGGTGTTGAGGACGGTGATCGTGAAGGTAGCCGTGCCTCCGTTGTCGACCGTCTGCGTGTTCGGGGTCGCTTGACGATCGAGATCGCCGGGTGCGTGACCGGCGGGAGGACGGTCGACGGCAGCCGTGTCCTGCGAGCTGACGTCGGGCCCGACCTGCGGCTTGCCGGTCGCCACCGCCGTGTTGGTGAAGCTCGCGGTCACGTTTGCCAGCGTGCAGGTGTACGTGATCGTCGGACCAGTCAGCCGGTGCGGGCAGGCATCGAGGCCAGCCCCGGGATGTCGGCGCTGGTGCGGGCGCAGCCGGGCGCCAGCGCGTCGGTGACGACGACGTTGGTCAGGGTCGAGTCGCCGTCGTTGATCACCTGGATCGTGAAGCTCGCCGTCTGGCCGCTGACGATCGTCTGCTGATCAGGCGTCTTCAGGATCGTGACGTGCGGGTTGATCACGCGGACGTCGGCCGAGTCCTCGGCCGTCACGTCCTGATCGGTCTCATCACGTGCCGGTGCGCTACCGCCGTGTTGGTGAAGCTGGCGCTGACGCCGGCGAGCGAGCAGTCGTAGGAGACGCTGTCGCCCGGTGCAAAGGTGCTGCTGAGGTGCGGCGCGATCAGGCGCAATCTCCGCCGCCGTCCGTGCGCAGCCGGGTGCCTGAGCATCGTCGACATGCACATCGGTCAGGGTCGAGTCGCCCGTGTTGGTGACCGTGATCGTCCAGTTCGCCGTGTCGCCGTTTCGGATCGTCTGCGAGTCCGGCTTCTTGCTGATCGAGATCGCCGGGCTGATCACCAGAACGTTCTCGTTCTTCCGCGTTGCAGCCGTTCTCGGTCGAGCCGTTCTTGTCGTCGCCGCCGTAGTTGGCGATCCAGTGGTAGGTGCCGGCCGTGTCGACGTGCACCGTCGGCGAGCTGTAGCTGGCCGTTGCCGTGATCGACGGCGGTCGTGACGTCGACCGCCGACCTGGGTCTCTGCAGTTGGCGTCGCTGAACAGCTGGAAGGTGATCTTGCCGGTGACGTCCTCGGTGGCACCCGAGAGCGTCGCCGTGTCGGTCAGGTCGACGCCGTTGGCGCCGAGCCTCACCGTCCGGGGCCCGCGTCCGTGGTCAGCAGCCGGTGCTCAGCGGCTTGACGACCGGAGTTCTCGCTCCTCGTCGGCTCGCACAGTCGCTGACCGCGGCTGCTGTTGTTGGCGTCATCCGCGCGTGTAGCTGGCCGACCCGGTGGTAGGTGCCGGCCGCGTCGACGGTGATCGCCGGCGGACGTAGTCACTTGTTGTCTGCGCCTGCGACCGGTGTGGTCACGTCGCCGCCGACCTGCTTGGTGCAGCCGGCGTCGCTGAAAGAGCTGGAGGTGATCGTGCCGAGTGCGCGTTCGGTGCCGCCACTGAGCGTCGCCGTGTCGGTCAGGTCGAGCAATTTGCGTCGGCCTTGAGCGTGTAGGGGCCGCCGGCGTTGGTGGTCAGCGCCGGTGCCAGCGGCCGACGACCGGGTTCTCGCCCTCGTCGCCGCACTTGCTGGCCGCGTCCGCAGTTCTGTGGCGTCGTCGCTCTTGTGGCTGGCGACCCAGTGGTGAATTGCCGGCCGCGTCGACGGTGATCGCCGGCGAGACGTAGTCCTTGTTGTCTGCGCCGCTGCGACCGGTGTGGTCACGTCGCCGCCGACCTGCTTGGTGCAGCCGGCGTCGCTGAAGAGCTGGAAGGTGATCGATGCCGGTCGCGTTCAGTGCCGCCACTGAGCGTCGCGTGTCAGTCAGGTCGACGGTGCCGTCGGCCTTGAGGCGTGGGGGGCCGCCGGCGTTGGTGGTCAGCGCCGGTGCCAGCGGCTTGACGACCGGGTTCTCGCCCTCGTCGCCGCACTTGCTGGCCGCGTCCTGGTTGTTGGCATCGTCGCTCTTGTAGCTGGCGACCCAGTGGTCGTGCCGGCCGCGTCGACGGTGATCGCCGGCAGGGCATGGTCGCTATTGTCACCGCCTGCGACCGGTGTAGTCACGTCGCCGCCGACCTGCCCAGTGCAGCCGGCGTCGCTGAAGAGCGGGTGATCGTGCCGGTCGCGTTCGAGGTGCCGCCACTGAGCGTCGCCGTGTCGGTCAGGTCGACGGTGCCGTCGGCCTTGAGCGTCGCGGGGCCGCCGGCGTTGGTGGTCAGCGCGCCGGTGCCCAGCGGCAACGACCGGGTTCTCGCCGTCGCCGCACTTGCTCGGCCGGCGGTCTCTGGTTGCTGGCGTCGTCGCTCGCCGTAGCTGGCGACCCAGGTGGTAGGTGCCGGCCGCGTCGACGGTGATCGCCGGCGAGATCGGCAGTCCCTTGCTGCCTGCGCCTGCGACCGGTAGTGGTCACGTCGCCGCCGAACCTGCTTGCGTGCAGCCGGCGTCGCTGAAGAGCTGGAAGGTGATCGTGCCGGTCGCAGTTCGGAGGTGCCGCCACCGAGCGGTCGCCGTGTCGGCCAGGTCGACGGTGCCGTCGGCCTTGAGCGTGTAAAGGGGCCGCCGGCGTTGGTGGTCAGCGCCGATTGCCAGCGGCTTGACGACCGGGTTCTCGCCCCCGTCGCCCGCACTTGCTGGCCGCGTCCGCGGTTTGCTGGCGTCGTCGCTCTTGTAGCTGGCGACCCGGTGGTAGTAAGCCGGCCGCGTCGACGGTGATCACGCCGGCGAGACGCGTAGTCGCTTGTTGTCTGCGCCTCGCGACCAGGTGGCGGATCGCGTCGCCGCCGACCTGCCAGATTGCAGCCGGCGTCGCTGAAGAGCTGTGAAGGCGATCGTGCCCGGCCGCGTTCGGATAAGGCGCCGCCACTGAGCGTCGCCGTGTCGGTCAGGTAATCGGACGGCGCCGTCGGCCCCTCGAAGCGTGTAAAGGCCGCCGGCGTTGAGTGGTCAGCGCCGTCGTGCTCGGGCCGACGGTCAGGGGCTCGGCGTTGCGCAGCCGCTGCTGACCGGGCCGTTGTTGTTGTTGTCGCCCGAGTAGGTGCGGCTCCCGGAAGTAGAAGGTGCAAAGCCGGTCGTTGAACTTCTCTGGTGTGTGCCTTCTGAGGGCCGGCACGGCGCCGTTGACGACCGTGCTGACGGCCGGGGGTCAGGTTTTCGACCAGGCCGGTGCAGTCTGTTGCTGGAGTAGAGCGGCGGTAGTCTGACGTGCCGCCATCGGCGGTGGCGCCGGTCAAAGAGGCGGGCGGTGTCGTGGGCCGGAGGCAACCGATGCTGGATCAGGGCCGGCGGGGACGATTGATGGTCGAGACGCCGCCGGGACCATCTTGACCGTGGCGGTTTGGCGCGGGTAGGCAGGCAACCTCCTCGCCTTCGCTTGAGGTCGATCGTCGCGGTCGTGTGCGCTGACCGTTCGGCTACCGCCATTCGCGGTGCCCGGGGCTTACCGCGCAGTTCAGGCTGTCGAAGGCCCAATGCGACGGCGGTGCGTTCTCCGTCACGGTGTAGGTCTTGAAGTCCCGTGATGTCGTTCGAAGATCCTGTGGCCCGGCCACCGCCCACGGTCGCGATGCCGAAGTTCGACAGAAGGGGGCCGAGGCTCGCCGTGCCAGCCAAAGGTAGACGATCGGCGCTGGTCGGGGTCGTGTTCTTGAAGCGATTGATGGATGAAGCCGGGGAAGGTGACCGCATCCTGCAGGAGCAGTTACCGGTTTCCGCCAGATCCGTCGAGGTCGATCAGGCGCGTGTGGTAGGGGAACCGGGGATCGTGACCGCAGGAGTTCCCAGAGCCCCAGTCCCGCGCGGGCGGCGATGTGGCCGCCCCAGGCGAGTACTGGATTGACGATGCCTCGCGGTGAAGGTCATGCGTGATCCGTGCGCCTTGTCGCCCGAGCTCGGTTCCGTCCTGCGCCGAATAGGGCGCTGACACCGGTGATCGTCCCGCCGAAGAGGGTGAAGTTGCCGGCGATCGGGGCTGCCGCCGCCGGCTCACCTGCGGATCGGTCGGAATCGCGAACGTGCTGCCCAGGTAGCGGCAGCCGCCGCCATCGTGATCCCGAGACACGGGTTGGCGTTGAGAACGCTCTGGTTGTAGGTCGTGAGGTAGTCGATGCGCGTGCTTGCTGCTCTTCGTCGTGTCCCACTCGATCGTCACTGTGTGAGAGACGCGGGCGAGAGGTTGTCGAACAGTCATCCGGTACGGGATCGAGTCGCCCTCGAAGTAGTTGGCCTTGCTCGGCGCCGAGGTTCCCGTTCACCCAGTCGGTCGCCGTCGCATCGCAGCCGTCGCTGCTAGGCGACGGAGCCGGGCCGTTCGCGCACTGGTCGAGGTTGGCGGACGGGTTGCCAACGCCGCAAGGCCGCCGACGGTGAGGAAGGCGAAGAGCGCGCCGCCGCCAGAAGGGCGGTCAGCAACCAAACGCCGCGTGTCAAACCGCGGTTCCTCAGCCTGTGCGTCGGACCCTTCGTGGCCCGATCGAGATGTGGATCGAGGTCCTGCTGCTCGAAACCGTTTCACTTGTTCCCTCCCCTTACCGTTGACAACCGATGGCTTGTTTTCGGAGCTGGGGAGATGACCCGCGTCGCCGAAACGGATCGGCGCGCGTAACCTCGCGCGACCGTTGTTTCACGAACTGACGACTCGAAGATCAATTGACCTCTCCCTCGCGTTAATTCCCCAAGGACAAGGTATGCGTAGATTTGTTCGTTTTCCTAAACCGAAGGGCTAGTCCCAGCCAACCCTTCGGGTGGAGCGGCTGACAAGCGAGACTCCGGCCTGACACAGATGGGGCGGCCCGGCGGGCCGCCCCATCGCAAACTGAGACCTGTCTCGCTAGCTCGCTAGCCGGTCGCCTTCGGCTTCCTGTGCGAGACGACCTTCGGCTTGACCTTCGTCACCGTCTTCGGCTGGAGAGCCGCCGCCTTGGCGGTCACCGGTGCCGTGTCCTGGGCGGTGACGGTGGTCCCGCCCGCTGTGCCCGATGCGACCGCGACGTTGGTGAAGTTCGCCGTGACGTTCGCGCGCGTGCACGTGTAACTAGTAGACGCGCCAGGGGCGAGCGTGCCGATCGTCCGGTTGCAGTTCGGCGAGAGCGGGTCGCTGACCGTGACGTTGGTCAGGGCCACGTCGCCGGTGTTGGTGACCGTGATCGTGAAGTTCGCCGTCCCGCCGCGAGTGACCGTCTGCGACTTCGGGTTCTTGACGATCGCGATCGCAGGATGGGTGGCCGGCGCGACGACCGTGACCGCGGCCGTGTCCTGCGCGCTGACGTCCGGGCCGAGCCGGCGGGTGGCCGGTTGCGATCAGCGATGTTGGTGAAGCTCGCGGTCACGTTCGCCAGCGAACAGGTGTAGGTGATCGTCGCTCCGGGCGCCATCGAGGCCAGCCCCGGGATGTCGGCGCTCGTCCGGGCGCACCGGGCGCCAGCGCGTCGGTGACGACGACGTTGGTCAAGGTTGCGTTCCCGTCGTTGGTCACCGTGATCGTGAAGTTCGCCGTCTGGCCGATCAGGATCGTCTGGGCGTCGGGCGACTTCGAGGACCGAGATGTGCGGCTTCAGCACGAGCGGGCTCTCGCTTGGCGTCGCCGCAGGTGGTGCTGGATGCCGGCGTTGTTGCCGTCGCCGCTGTAGCTGGCGACCCAGTAGTAGGTACCGGGTGCGTTGACGGTGATCGACGGCGACGTGTAGTCGCTTGCCGTCGGCTCCGTTCACGGCGACGGTGACGTCGCCGCCGACCTGGCGTCGAGCAGCGCGTTGTCGCTGAACAGCATGAAGGTGATCGTTGCCGCCCGCGTTCGAAGTGCCCCCGGAGAGATGAGCCGACGTCGCTCGAGCGCGACCGTGCCGTCGGCCCCGAGGACGAACGGGCCGCCCGCGTTGGTCGTCAGGGTCGTCGCCTGGATGGCCCGTCAGGATCTCGCCGCGTACCAGCCGCTGTCGAGTTGCTGCTGTTCCCGGTGCCGGTAAAGACGGCGCGCCAGTAGGTGACGCCCGCGCTCGTGATGTGCACCGGGTTTGACTTGGCGACGCTGTTGACGTCGAAGCGACTTGCCGCTGCCGGCCGAGGTTCCGCCGTTGAACTTCGTGTCGGCTGCGCAGGCGGCCTGGCTTGCGTAGTAGCGGAAGGCGACTGTGCCGGTCGAGCCGCTCGGCGCGACGGTGCGTAGTCGGTCACGTAGGTGCCCGAGCCGCCTACCGGCAGGGTGACGGTGATCCCGGTCTGGGTGGCCGGATCCTGGTTGTTCGCCGGGTTGACGTCGACGCCGCTCGAGTCGGTTTCGTGCAGCGCCGTCTGCGTCTGCGTGCCGATCGGCATGATCGCCGCCGAGTTGATCTGGTTGTCACGATTGCCGATCGAGGCTGTCGACCTGGGTCAGCTTGATGTGGTAAGGGCCGCCGTTGATGAACGAGCTACCGACGTTGTTGCCCCAGCCGCGCGGGCCTACGCTGGCCGCCAGGTGCCCGCCGAAGAGCAGCTGCACCTTCAGTGACTCGTCGCGGTCGACGGCACGCTGTAGGTGACCATGATCGTGGCGAAGTCGTCGCCCGAGCCAGCGGCGTTGTCGTGGACAGGCGCTGACACCGGTGATCGTGCCGCCGTACATCGTCATCTGCCGGTCGGCTTGCGGCAGCTCGTGGAGTGCGGTCGAGCTTCCGGGCCTGTTCGAGTGGCTACGACCGTGGCATCCGACGGAATCGGGAAGGTGCTCGCCGACCGCGCCTGGGCAATCCGCCGCCGCCAGGCCTGACAGCGATCGGCGCTCGCCTGGCGTGCGGTTCAGGTCGCGAGGTAGTCGTAGGCGTGGTTGCCGACCCCGCCCTGGCCGCTCCGGGCCAGGTACTTGAGGGTGATCGTCCGGCCGGTCGTCGACCCGCCGCTCGGGATGTCTGAGCCCGAGCCGCTGTGCCGTCACCTGATCCTCGCTGTACTGCGAATTCTGCGCGTTCAGGATTCCGTTGATCCAGCCCTGCGGATCGCAGTCGGTCGGGTCGCCGACAGAGCCGGGTTTGTCGTTCGCGCACTGCTGGTAGCTTGTTGACGCTCGCGTCCGTAGATGGGGCCGCAAGCACTGACCCGCCGGCTACGAGCGCGCCGAGAACAACGAGCGCGGCCACGAGCATTGGCGCGAGCAGCCGAGAAGCCGCGCCTGTGATGCCTCGATCTTCGAAACCGTTTCACTTGTTTCCTCCTCTTGCCGTAGACAGCTGATAGCGCTTTTTGCAACTAGGAGGGGCCGCGTCGCGTTGGCCGATCGGCGCGCGTAACCGCGCGCGATCGCTATCTCATGAACTGACGGCTCGCCGATCAATTGCCCTCTCCCTCTCGGTTAGTTCCCCAAAAGACAAAGGTAAGCAGACTTGAGCAGGTTTTCCCTAGACTCAGGCGCTAGTTCTACTAAAGCTTTCGGATGAAGCCTCTACAAGCTGATTCGGCTCCGAAACGGATGGCCGGATACTGATATGGCGGCCCGGAAGGGCTACACCGCCCCGCTCGCCCGCGAAGGCGCGTGCGACCGTTCTCTCACAAGCTGACGGACCCTCGATCTTGCTCCTCTCTTGTCCCCCAGGACAAGGCCGCAGACCTCCGAAAAAAACGTACAAAAGACGAACATCCTTCAATTCCGACTCGGAGTCGGTTAAACGCTCTCGAGCAACTTTTTCTCGGCGGCGATGCGCCGGCCAAAGGGCGTTTAGCTGATCGCGACCATCCGCTCGATCGCGCCGCGCGCGCGCGGTCGGCGATCTCGGGCTCGACCGTCACCTCGTACTTCCAGTCGCGGAGCGAGGCGTGCAGCTTCTCGAGCGTGATCATCTTCATGTACTTGCAGATCGCCCGCTCGGAGACCGGCTCGAAGCGCTTTCCCGGCGCCTCCTTGTTCAGCCGGTGGATGATCCCGGTCTCGGTCGCGACGAGGAAGCGGCTCTTCGGCGAGTCCTTGGCGAAGTTGATCATTCCCTCGGTCGAGAGGATGTGCGTCCGGTCGTTACCGAACGCCATCGCACTGGCTCGCGCACCCGCACTCGGGGTGGACGAGCAGCTCGGCGTCGGGCGCCTCGTCCTGCCAGCGCTCGATGTCGGCCGGACGGATGCCGGCGTGGACGTGGCATTCGCCCAGCCAGATGGTCAGCTTGCGCCCGGTGACCCGCTCGAGCCAGATCCCGAGGAACATGTCCGGGAGGAACAGGATCTCCCGGTCGGCGGGAATCGCCTCGATCACCGCCTTCGCGTTGCCCGACGGTGCAGCAGTAGTCGCTCTCGGCCTTGACCTCGGCGGTCGTGTTCACGTACGAGACGACGACGGCGCCCGGGGTGCTCCGCCTTCCAGTCGCGCAGCTGCTCGGCCGTGATCGAGGCGGCGAGCGAGCAGCCGGCGTCGAGGTCCGGGATCAGCACGGTCTTGTCCGGCGAGAGGATCTTCGCCGTCTCGGCCATGAAGTGGACGCCGCAGAAGACGATCGCCGTCCGCGTCCGGTCGGCGGCCGCCTGGCGCGACAGGCCGAGCGAGTCGCCGACGAAGTCGGCCACGTCCTGCACCTCGGGCACCTGGTAGTTGTGGGCGAGGATGACGGCGTCGCGCTCGCGCGCGAGCGCGCTGCACCTCGTCCTGCATCGTGGCGATCTCGGCGCGTGGTCATGCGACCTCCATGGAGACGTCGAGCGAGCGCGCGGAGTGGGTCAGCGCGCCGATCGAGATGAAGTCGACGCCGGTCTCGGCGATACGCGCGGACGTTCGTCGAGCGATGACGCCGCCCGAGGCCTCGAGCTGGCGCGCGCCCGCCGACGAGCTCGACCGGCTCGCGCGAGCTCGGCCGGGCGTCATGTTGTCGAGCAGGATCGCGTCGGCGCCGGCGGCGAGCGCCTCGTCGACCTGCGTCGAGCGTCTCGCACTCGACCTCGACCGGCACGCCCGTTGCCGCAGCGCGCGCGACGGCCGGCGCCGATCCAGCCGGCGACGCGCAGGTGGTTGTCCTTGATCAGGATCGCGTCGTCGAGCGCCGAGCCGGTGGTTCGTCCGCCTCCGCAGCGCACCGCGTACTTCTCGAGCGCGCGCAGGCCGGGCGTCGTCTTGCGCGTAGTCGAGGATCTCCGCGCCGGTGCCGGCGACCGCGTCGACGTAGCGTCGCGTGAGGGTGGCGATGCCCGAGAGGCGGCCGAGCAGGTTGAGCGCCAGGCGCTCGCCCTGCCGAGGAAGCGCAGCGAGGCCCGGCCCTCGAGTCGTGCGATCTCGCCCTCGGTCTGCTCGCCGTCCGCAGTCAATGGGTCGAACCGGACGTTCGGGTCGAGTTCGGCGAAGACGGCGCGAGCGACTTCGAGGCCGGAGACGACGCCGCGTTCGCTTCAGCAGGATCGACGCCGCGGCCGTAGCGTCTTCAGGTACGAGCGCGTCGCTCGTCAGGTCGCCCTCGCCAAGGTCCGCCGGCGAGCCAGGCACGGACGTCGACGGCCGTCAGCTCCATGCTTCAGAGCACCGGCTCGGAGCCGGGACGGAGGCACGGTGTGCAAGCCGTTGAGGGCCGGATCCTCGTGCGGAAAATCGACGCGGAAGTGCCCGCCGCGGCTTTCGCGGCGGGCGAGCTGCGCTGCGCGCGACCATGGACGCGACCGGATGCTCCGAGCGGCTCAGCCGCTCGAGCCCGGCCCCGTCGCGGATGAGGCCGGCGTCGGCCCATGGCGGTGCGCAGCTCTGGCGTCACCGCGCGGCCGGACGGTGGCTGTTGGCTGCGGGTCAGCAACCGAAGCAGGGCGCCGGCTCAGCGGCGGCCGCGAGGGCTGCCCGCCTGCCGAAGACCAGCGCACTCGAGCATCGAGTTCGAGGCGAGCCGGTTCGCGCCGTGAACGCCGGTGCAGGCGCACTCGCCCGGCGGCATGCAAAGGCGCCGGCAGTTCAGTTCTCCCTCTTAGGTCGGTGACGATCCCGCCCATCGTGTAGTGCGCAGCGGGAGCGACGGGGACGGTCGCTCTTCCGGGCCGATAGCCCGCGCCGGCGAGCCGGCTCATCAACACCGAGGGAAGTGCGAGGCGATCGACCGGGCGAAGATCGAGCAGCGCGACATCCCGTGCGCCGACGGCGCGCGCAACCACGTCCCGGGGCGCAAGCTCGTCCGTGAAACGCTCGCCGTCGTCGTCGACGAGCAGCGCTCCGGCGCCGCGCAGCGCTCGCTCAGGAAGCGAGGCTCGTGCCGGCTAGCGCAGTTGGATGGAGCTGAACGAACTCGAGGTCTGCAACGGCGGCGCCTGCGCCGATAGGCCATTGCGACGCCATCGCCGGTCGCGCCCGGGGGTTCGTCGTCTGCTCCCAGAGCGCGGCGCAGCACCGCCGGTCGCCAGCAGGACTGCGCGCTGTCACCGCGCGCCGATTCGTGACGAGGCCGACGCAACGGCCGCCGGTGACCCAGAGCTCCTGCGCCAACTCGTCCTCGCTGACCTCGACCAAGGGCCTGGCCAGAACGGCCTCGGCGAGGACACGGGCGATCCGTTCGCCGGTCGCCGCGCCGTCGACGCTGAAGATGCGCGGTCGGGAGTGGCCGCCTTCGAGCCCCGGTTCCTCGTCGAAGCTCACTCCCAGCGCAATCAGGTCGGCGATCCGCGCAGGCGCTTCCTCGGTCAAAGCCTCGACTGCGCTTCGCCGGGAAGGCCGCGCCCGGCGCTACGTGTCCTGGGTATGGAATTCCGGACTGTCGCCGGATCGAGTCGCGGCCGCGAGGGCGCCCTGGGCGAGATAGCTCGACGAGGCGCCGATCGGGCCCTTCGAGACGACGAGCACGCGCGGGCATCGGGGGCTGCCGCAAGCGCGGCGAAGAGGCCGGCGATCCCGCTGCCCACCACTACGAGGTCGTAGTTGTGTCCCGAGTCCACTCTGATCCACTCCGATCCGGTAGGTTTCGCCTCAGAGTTGAAAACCTCGGCCCCATCCTACCAGTGAGCCCTTCTCCCAGAGCGAGGCCGGCGGTGCGAGAGCCCCCACGCCACACGTCCCTCGCGGTCGTGCTGCGAGATCCGGGATGGCACCTTGCAGGCTCTGCTCTGGAAACGAGCGCGCGAGCCCTTTCTCGGTACCTGGTCACTTCCGGGTGGCTACCTCGAGCCCGGCGAGACGCTCGAGCAGTCGATTCGGAAGCACCTGGCCGCAAAGGTCGATGTGCGCGAGGTGGCACACCTTGAACAGCTCGAGACGCTCAGCGACCCCGATCGCGATCCCGGCGAATGGCAGATCGCGACGGCGTACCTCGGCCTCGTGCCGGCCGGTGTCGATCCGGAGCTCCCCGCGGATACGGCCTGGCATCCGGTCTCGGCGTTGCCCGAGCTGGCGTTCGATCACCGCGAGATCACGCTCGCGGGCCGTGAGCGCCTGCGCGCGAAGCTCTCGTACACGAACATCGGCTTCGCGCTTGCACCGGCCGAGTTCACGATCTCGGAGCTGCGGGACGGCTGCGCCGCCCGCCCTCGGGCACGATGTCTCGGCGACGAATCTCCAGCGCGGTGCTGCTACGCCGGGGGCGTGATCGAGGGGACCGGCAAGCGGCGCGCGCCCCGGCCGCGGCGGCAGCCGTCCGGCCGCGTGTCTTCCGCTTCCGTCTCGCGAGCGCCTCGAGGTCACCGGCAGTTCGCGGTTGCTGCGGCCGCCTTCGAACAAGTAACAGACTGTTACTAAGTCGTCAGGCGGAGCGCCCGCTTTGGAATCGCAGTCTTCGCGTGCGCGGAAGCGCTCCCGGCCCGATATCCAAGTAACGGAGCTGTTACAAGGTTGGCGCGTTGACCGCACCGGCCAGCGTTCCGTACGCCTGCGTTGCAACCGCGACCGAGGAGGTGCCCGATGAAAAAGAGCTGTTCGTCTCCGCCGGTCGCGTGGCGTTCCTCTCGTAGCAGCGCTTAGCACCGGCTGACGTCTGCAGGCGGGCCGCTGCGCGGTCATAACCGGTTTCTCCAGAGAGGAGCATCGAGTTGAGCGAAGCGCTCATGCACGACTCGGGTGGACGCCCGAAGCGCGAGACAGAGTTCGAGGCAGTACCGCGACGACGGGCTGAGACCGGCGCGCGTCGCGGTCGAGCACCGCAGCGCCTACGTCCTCTACGGCGAGGCGGGGCGAGTTCCGCGCCGAGCTGGCGGGGCGGCTTCGGCATGAGGAGATCTGGCCCGCGGTCGGCGACTGGGTCGGCGTCCGCGAGCCCGCAACAATCGCCGAGGTCATGCCGCGCCGGACGGTCTTCTCGCGCAAGGAGCCGTGGCTCGCAGCGAAGAGCAGGTGCTCGCCGCGAACGCGGACACCGTTTTTCGTGACCACGGCTCTGACCCCCGCGGACTTCAAGCCGCGGCGCCTGGAGCGCTACCTCGCGACGGCGTGGGAGAGCGGCGCCCAGCCCGCGATCGTTTTGACGAAGACCGATCTTTGCCCCGACGTCGAAGCCGCGGTGCTCGAGGTCGAGGCGGTCGCCTTCGGCGTGCCCATCCACACCGTCAACGGCCTCACCGGCGAAGGCGTCGCGGAGCTTTCGCCCTACCTGGCCGGAGATCGCACGGTCGCGCTGCTTGGCTCATCCGGGGTCGGCAAGTCGACGATCGTGAACCACCTCGCCGGGCGGCACCGTAATGCCGGTTGCCGAGATCGGAAGCGACGGACAGGGGTCGTCACACGACGCGCCATCGCGAGCTGCTGCCGCTGCCGGGAGGCGGGCTCGTGCTCGATACGCCCGGGCCTCCGCGAGGTCCAGCTCTGGGACGTCTCGCAGGGGTCTCGAGCAGACCTTCGAGGACGTGGCCGCGCTTGCCTCGACCTGCCGCTTCGGCGATTGCGCGCACGAGAGCGAGCCGGGCTGCGCGCGTCCGCGAGGCGCTTCAGAGCGGGGCTTTGCCGACGTGAGCGCTTCGACAGCTGGCGCAAGCTCCAGCGCGAGCTGGGCCGCGCTCGAGCGGCGCCTCGACGCCGCGTGCCCGCTCGGAGCACTCGCAGCAGATCAGGAAGGAGGCCACGGCAGAGGCGGCGGACGCAGCGGCCGCCCGAGGCCGCGCGCTGGAGCTAGGAAGGGCGCCCCGAACCCGCTGCTGGAAGTCGACGATCAGCCGCTCGCTCTCCGGCGAAGAGCCGCCCGCGCTCGATCAGACCAGTCTCGACCCCGCGCTGGACGTTCTCGACCAGCACCTTGTCCTCGGCTCCGACCTGACCGTCGAACTCGAGCAGCTCGCCGATCCACTCCTCGTCGGCCTCCGGGCCGAAGAAGTAGTCGAGGAACCGCTCCGTTCGTGCCGCCCCGCCGGCAGAACCGGCCCGATCCGAGAGGTTCGTCCGGCCCGGAAAGATGTTGATCATCGTGTTCGGCCAGAGGAAGTGAAACTGGCTGCGCGCCACCTCGCCCTCGGTGGCAAGCCCGCCGCCGTTCTCGCGCACGGGGCCGAACTGGCGTCGAGAAGGCCTCGCCGGGAACGAGCTGGTAGGCATCGGGTGAGACGTCGACCAGGGCGCTGAAAGCCCGGGTGGGCGACGGCGCAGTGGTAGCACTCGAGGAAGTTCTCGGCGACGAGCTTCCAGTTCGCCTCGACCGGCCGACTCGGCACGACCGTGGTGCCGTAGCTCGTTGACGTCGACGCCGGCGTCCGCGACGAGCTGAGGCAGGCCCGCCAGGACGTCGGCGAGCAGCACAGCTTCGGGGTCGAGGTTGGCGAAGAGAAACGGACCCCAGACGCCCACCGACGCCGGCCGCAGCGAAATGCCCTCGCAGTCGAACCCGGGCTCGCGATCCGAACGCGGCGCCGCCTTCAGCGCGCCGTCGAGTCCATAGGTCCACGCGTGGTAGGGGCATTGCAGCGTCTCGCGGGCGGCCGCTCCGGTTGCGAGCACGGAGCCGCGATGGCGGCAGACGTTCAGGAAGGCGCGCAAGCTGCCCTTCGCGGTCTCGCGTGACGACGATCGGGATGTCGCCCACGCGAGCCGCGGAGATACCGGCACCGTCGCCCAGCTCGCCGAGATGGCCGACGTACTGCCAGGCGCGCGCGAAGATTCGCTCGCGTTCACGTGCGGTCAGCTCGGGATCCGGAATAGGCCCACCACGCGAGCGCCTCGGGCATGCGGACAGCTTATGCCGCGGCCTGGCGCGCGCCCGGACCCAGCGTTTTACATGTCGAAAGTCAAAACCCCCTCGACCGAGGGGCAGAGGCCTGGGCCGACACGCCGATCCAGTCCGCAACGCGCACAGAAAGGAGTTCTGGCGCCCGGCGGCTGGCGTCACCCGCCCATGGCCGCAAAACTCAGCATCCTCGCGGCAGTAGCCGCCACAGTCCTCGCAGTCGCCGCCGCTCCCGCGCCGGCAGTCCCCAACACTCCTCCGCAACACCGACTCCGCTCTCCCCGGCTGCCGGGGCATCGGTCGACTCTGCTGCCACCTTCGCGTGGTCGCCCGTCGCCGCCGCGGATCACTACGAGTTCCAGATTGCCGCCGATGCCGGTTTCAACTCGCCCGTGCTCGGCAGGCGGCTCCGACGATTTCACGACACAGAACACGCGCGCGACCGTTGCTGAAGACGATCCCGAACGGGACGTACTACTGGCGTGTGCGCGCGATCGCGGCAGGCGGCTCGGTCTCGGCCTGGACGGCCGGCCGGTCGTTCCGCAAGGCACTGGACAGGGGCGGCGGCGCTGCAGTCGCCTGCCGGCGGCGCCAATCTCTCCTTCGGAACCGACCCGCTCAAGCTCGGTTGGTCGGCGGTGCCGGGAGCCTCGAACTACCTGGTGTCGCTTGCGAGCGACCCGTCCCTCGGCTCGCTTGCCTTTCATCTTGCATGGCGACCCAACCGGAATCCCAAGGTGCAGGCGAACTCACTCGCAGTCTCGATCGCGCTCGCCACCGGGACGTATTCACTGGAACGTGATTCCGATCGACGCCGAGGGGAACCGGGGCGTTCCCTCGCCGACCGCATCGTTCACCTGGACGTGGCCGTCGACGACCACTCTCCAGGTGAACGACCTGAACGCAGCGCCGAGGTCTATGACCCGCAATTCTCCTGGGCGCCTGGTGGCCGGCGCGGCCGCTACGAGGTCGAGATCAACTCCTCGTCGGACTTCGCCGCCGGCTCGAAGGTTTGTTGCACCTCGCCGACCATTGCGACTTCGCTCTCGCCGACGACGGTCTTCAAGGACAACACGTACTACTGGCGAGTCCGCGCAATCGATCCGGACGGGAACGCCGGCGTCTGGAACCTCGGCCCGTCGTTCACGAAGACGTTCGACAAGGTTCCGGTCGTGACGGCGCCGGCAATCAAGAACCTGCACCTGCGCGACAACCTCACAGACCCGGGACCGACACCGATGTTCTCACGGCCGGGTATCAGACCAGTGTCCCGATGCTGACCTGGGACTGGGTACCCGGGGCCTCGAGCTACGAGGTCGACGTGACCGAAGTACAACGGGACGCTTTGCGACTGGAGCTCGACCTCGAATCACTGGCGCGTGAACACGGCCGTCAACGCGTGGACGCCGCTCGGCTCAGGCCTGACGGCGACGCCGCCCTATTCCGACCCGATGAGCGTCGCCAGGGACATCCCGGTGCTCGCGCGTCGGGGATGAGTACTGCGCCCGCGTGCGAGCGCGGAGCGACCGTGCTGGGCTCGATGACGTCTACGGCGACTACACCTACCTCGACCCGGCGAGCACGGGCTGGGCATTCGAGTACACCGGCCCCCACCGGCGGACTCTGCTCGCCCTCGTGCACGCCGAACTATCTGGGCTCGGGCGACTACGTGACGACGGTGACCGGGACGACGACCGGCCGCGTCCCCTACTTCACCTGGAAGCCGCTGGCGGGCAAGGCAGAGCTACTTCGTGCTCGTCGCAAAGGACCCGTCCTTCTCGAACCTCGTCGATTACGCCTTCACGCAGATCCCGGCGTACGCGCCGCGAACAGGCTCCGCGCCGCGCACCTATCCCGACGAGACGACGCTCTACTACTGGGCGGTGCTCCCGGCGACGAACGCGAACGGAACCGGCGCGGTGGGCGATCCACTGTCCGCCGCCGCCCAGAGCTTCCAGAAGCAGTCGGCACCTCCGACGCGCCTGGGCCCGGCCGACGGCACGCAGTTCTTCGACCAGCCGACCTTCCGCTGGACGCCGACCGAGGGCGCGCGGCGCTACCGGATCCAGGTCGCGCAGGATCCGAGCTTCGGCACGCCTGATCGACGATCTGACGACCGACTCGACCTCGTACACGAGCAACACGACCTACCCCGCGGACACGGTGCTGTACTGGCGAGTCCGCGCCGACGACGAGAACAGCGTCGGGCTGACCTGGTCGACGACCGGCACGTTCCAGAGGAAGCTCGCAACGCCGGTTCCGAGCGCGACGAACTCAACCGCCGGCGAATACCTCCCCGTGTGGTCGTGGAACCCGGTCAACGGCGCGGTTTCCTATGACCTCTCGATCGACCAGCCCGACGGCCAGAACAAGACCTTCACCGACTTCCGGATGCCGGCCACCTCATTCCAGAAGCTGACCGGAACGGGAGTCTTCCACTGGCGCGGTCCGCGCGGAGTTCCCCGCAGCAGGGTTCCGGCCAGACGCCGGGGCCTTGGTCGGCGTCGAGTCCGTTCACGCGGACAATCGGCGAGCTGGGCGGCCTCAAGACCGACTCGGCACCCGATCGTGTGCTCCTCTCGTGGAACCCGAAGCTCGGCGTCAAGCAGTACAAGTTGCAAGTCTCGGGCCGCCCAGACTTCTCGACGAGCATCGAGAACGTGATGACCGATAACACCGCCTACGCGCCGAAGCTCTCCAACGTCGCCTACCTGAGCGGGAACCAGCTCTACTGGCGCGTTGCCGGCGTCGACCGGACGGCAACCTCGGCGACTACTCCCCGGCTCAGCCGCTGGGCTTGCTGCCGCGGATGAAGTTGACGACCAAGGGCAGCCTGCGCAAGCGAGTCCGCGGGACTGTCACCGTCACGGTCAAGAACGCGGCTGGACGCTGGATCAAGGGTGCGAAGGTGCGCGTGACCGGCGCCGGAGCCAAGGCTCGAGACACGGAGCACCAGTGCGCTCGGCGTCGTGCGCTTCACGATCCGCCCGACCAAGCGAGGGCGGTCCTCTTCACCGCGAAGAAGCCCGGCTTCCAGTCGGCCGGGATCACCATGCGCGTGCGCTAGATCAGTGTTTGCGGGGTTGCGGCCGGCGGCCGCAACCCCACCGCCGGTCGCGCGCCAGGCGACGAAGCCCGCGACCGCGGCGGCCGAACAGCCGTAGAGAACGTCGGCCCAGAGGGCCACCCGATCGGTGCCCGCGAAGATCCCGTGGAAGAGCGCGAGCCCCCAGACGGCGAAGTTCAGATAGTGCGCGCGGCGCCAGAACCGGTACGAGAGCCGTTTCCGGTACCGATTGGTGATCGCCAGCGCGAGCAGCAGCTCAGCGGCGACGACGCCCAGCGCGGTCGAGAGCGGCCGGTAGCTCGACGTGCCGGGACAGCCAGCTGCCTCAACGAGAAAGGCACGTACGAGTCCACGAACAGTGTCAGCACGTGCAAAGAGACGAACGTGCCCGTCAGCGAGGCCCGCGAAGCGGTGGACGTCCTCGACCGCGAAGCGCGGCCAGCTGGGCAGCTTCGCCCGGCCGGAGAGCGTCAGGCCGAGCACCACCGCGATCGTCAGCAGCACGAACGCGACGATTCCGCTCGCGCGCGCGAGATACCACTCGAAGAGGGTCATGCAGCCTGGGCGGGCTCCTGCTCCAGTGCTCGACGCCAGGACTCGTTCGCGACCTCGCGGACTCCGGCGCGAAACGACCGGGCAGCTCCCGCTCGTCGAGCCAGTCCGGCCCACGGTCACGAGCAGGAACGCGGCCTTGGCGGCGACGTCCGCCTCGAGGCAGCTGCCGGCGGCGACGGTGACCTCCGACCACGGCGACGTGGAAGGCCGGCCGGTACGCGGGTCGATCAGGTGGTGCTGGGTCTCGCCACGGCGGCGCCAGAGCCGGTGCGTCGTGCCGCTGGTCGCCATGCCACCGTCCCGGAGCTTGAGGAGCCGCCGCCTGGGAGGCCGACGACCGCAGTCCCACGGACGGCGACGTCACCGCCCGCCGCGACGAAGCCGTCGCCGGCGAACTGCTGCAAGGCGGCGTCGACGGCGAGGCCCTTGACGACGCAGTTGAGATCGAGCTTCGTGCCCGAATAGCGGAAGACGAGCGGGCCTGCGACGCGAACGTGGCGCCAGCTTCCCGGGACGCCGGCGGCCGGCGGACGCTCGTCGTCCGTGACCTCGGCGAAGTCGCGGTCGTAGCCTGCGGCTTCGATCGCTGCGCCGAGGGTCGGGTCGACGAGGCCGTCCGTCCGCGACGCTGCGTCGAGCGCGAGCGCGAGTACGCGCACGAACATCGGTGAGGCGGCGACGAATTCGGCGGGCGCCGCGTTGACGCGATTGAGCTCGCTGTCGGGACGGAAGCGGCTGAAGGTCCGATCGAGCTTCTCGAAGAGGCCCGATTGCTTCGAGCTCGGCTTCGGTCGCGCCCCCGACGAGAACGTCGACTCCCATCGCCTCGAAGCGGTCAGGAGACATTGGTCTGAACCTGCGGTTGGCTCGTGGAGGGTGCGATCGAGAAGTCGTCCGAGCTCGAGCTATCCGATCCCGAGCTATCCGATCCCGAGCTCGGCAGAGACGACGAGCCGGTAGACCCGCTCGACGTCGCGGCGTGACCGGGGTTCGTGCGCGCGCCAGCACCCCCGCGACGACCAGGCCGGTCGCCGCCAGGACCGCGAGCCCACGCTTGACACCGCCGGCTCGTCGCCTCGCTGCCTCGATTCGCGACACGGCTTTAGATCCCGGCCCCGCAAACCGGCGGCCGGCGGCGCTCCTTCGCGGAAGCCGTGGCGGAGGCCGAAGCGCGGTGCTGCACCGTTGACGAAGTCGGTCACGCGCGATTTCAGGTCTGCCACGATCGAGTCGGCCTGGCTCTGCGTCAGCCGGCCGGCGGTGACGGCGGCGCCGATCTCTCTTCTTCGCCGCGTCGACGAGCGCCTGCACGAGGCCGTCGACCGTCTTGCCCTGGGCCTTGGCGACGTCTGCAAGCGACTTGCCGCTCTCGAGCTGTGTCCGCAGCTGCGTTTCCGTCAGGCCGAGGTAGCTCGCTGCTGCATCCAACCCGCCGAACGGCCCCGCATAGTGGCCGAATCCGTGTCCGGGTCCTCCGAATAGCGGCACGTCGCCTGACTCGATCCGCTGCTTGAGCTCGTTGCCCTGGGCCTTCGTCAAGCGGCCCGCCGCCACGGCCTCGTCGACACGGTTCTCGAGTGCCTTCTTGAGGGCCGCGCTGAGCGCGCCTCGGCTGGACGCCGAGCTGCTTGGCGGCGTCGTTCAGCACCGCCTGGTTCTCCTGCTGCGGCGACCCGAGTTGCGTCGCCGCGTAGGCCGCGCCACCGCCCGCGACAGCGAGACCTGCGACGGTCCCGGCGATCACCTTGGGCTTGAGCCTGCTGCTCATCGGATGCTCCTTTCGTTGGATTTGCCAAGCACAACCGAATCACCCAGGGTGAGAGCGTCCTGAGAGCGCACTAAGAGCGGCCTAAGAATCGCTCGCGGCCACGGCTCGGGACGAACCCCTCAACGCCGAGCCTCCAAATTGCGACATTTTTCTTCCGCGGACCTCTTGTGCCGGGACCCAAGGCCACCTAGATTCCCTCGCGCGCCGAGCACGGAGCGCAAGTAGGACGAAGCCGAGCCCGAGGGCCGTAGGCGGAAGCCGAAGGTCAACGAGAACGGTGGACGAAAGCGAGATCGACTCGGCGAACGAAACGGCGGCCTACGGGCCGCCGTTTCGTGACCAACGGCCGCCTTCGAGTGAATCGGGCGGTCTCTCAGCGCGGCATCGCCAGCGACTCGTCGCATCGGCGACCTTCAGGTCGCCGTTTCGTGGTGGACCGCTGGCGACGCTAGCCGGGTCAAGACGGTCGCGCCGGCAAAGCCGCCACGACCTCCAGTCGGCATCGCAAGCGACGCCTCGGTCGGGTCGCCGTTTCGTATTGGTCCTGTTTTGTACGGTCTGTTCGTGCCCGGCGACGCGCAGCGGCTCGGCTTGCCGAGCGGAATCCGCGCCTGCCTCTTCGATCTCGACGGCGTCCTCACCCAGACCGCCAAGGTGCACGCCGCCGCCTGGAAGGAGATGTTCGACGCGTACCTGCGGAAGCGCGCCGAGCGAACCGGCGAGAGCGTTCGTCCCCTTCGACCCGGTCGCCGACTACGACCGGTACGTGGACGGCAAGCCGCGCTACGACGGCGTCCGCTCCTTCCTGGCCGCGCGCGGAATCGAGCTGCCCGAGGGCGATCCGGGCGACCCGCCGTCGGCCGAGACGGTCCACGGTCTCGGGAACCGCAAGAACGAGCTCGTGCTGGCGCTCCTGAAGCGAGACGGCGTCGAGGCCTACGAGGGCTCGGTGCGGTACGTCCATGCGGTCCGCGAGGCGGGGCTCCACACTGCGGTCGTGTCCGCCAGCGCGAACTGCAAGGAAGTTCTCGAGGCCGCCGGGATCGAGGACCTGTTCGAGGTCCGCATCGACGGGATCGTCGTCGAGCAGAGAGCACCTGCGGGGAAAGCCCGCGCCCGACACGTTCCTCGCTGCGGCCAAGGAGCTGGGTGTCGAACCGGCGGAAGCGGCCGTCTTCGAGGACGCACTGGCGGGAGTCGAGGCCGGGCGCGCGGGGAACTTCGGCTTCGTCGTCGGAGTCGACCGCACCGGACAGCGGGAGGCCCTGCTCGAGCACGGCGCCGACGTCGTCGTCTCCGACCTGGCCGAGCTGCTGGAGCAAAGGTGATCACCCACCCCGCCTTCGCCGTCGATCCCTGGAACGTCCGCGAGACGCAACTCGACCTGAACGTGCTCGCGCAGACGGAGTCGGTGTTCGCGCTCTCGAACGGGCACATCGGCCTGCGGGCCAACCTCGACGAGGGGGAGCCTTACGGGATCCCGGGCACCTACCTGAACTCGTTCTACGAGCTGCGGCCTCTCCCCTACGCCGAGGCCGGCTACGGCTTCCCCGAGTCCGGCCAGACGATCTTGAACGTGACGAACGGCAAGATCATCCGCCTGCTCGTCGACGACGAGCCGTTCGACGTCCGCTACGGGCGCCTGCTCGTCCACGAGCGCGAGCTCGACCTCCGCGACGGCGTTCTGCGACGGCACGTCGAGTGGGAGTCGCCGGCGGGAACGGTCGTCCGTGTCGATTCGACGCGGCTCGTCTCGTTTGCCCACCGCTCCGCGGCGGCGATCCTCTACGAGGTGCAGCCGGTCGATTCGGCCCAGCGCGTCGTCAATCCAGTCGGAGCTGATCGCCAACGAGCCGGCGCCGCCGACCTCGGACGATCCACGGACGGCGGCGATGCTCGAGTCGCCTCTCACCTCGGAGGACTTCTCGGACCGCGACACGCGGGTCGTGCTCGTCCACTCGACGAAGCGGAGCAAGCTGCTGATGGCCGCCGCGATGGATCACGTCTTCGAGGGTCCCGATGGGACGTTCTCGTCGGCCGAGTGCGAGCCGGACATCGGCCGTGTGACGATCGCCACCGACCTCGCCGTCGGCGAGCGGCTGCACGATGGTCAAGTTCCTCGTCCTACGGCTGGTCGAGCCAGCGTTCGCTGGCGGCGGTCCGCGACCAGGTCGATCGCGGCAGCTTGCAAAGGCGCAAGTCACGCGGGCTGGGACGGCCTGCTCGAAGGTCAGCGGGCGTACCTCGACGACTTCTGGGCCACCGCCGACGTCGAGCTCGAGGGGGACACGGAGCTCCAGCATGCCGTCCGCTTTGCCCTCTTCCACACGCTGCAGGCCGGCTCCCGCGCCGAGCAGCGCGCGATTCCGGCGAAAGGATTGACCGGGCCCGGCTACGACGGGCACACCTTCTGGGACACCGAGCGCTTCGTCCTCCCGGTGCTCACGTATACGGCTCCGGACGCGACCCGCGACGCGCTGCGCTGGCGCCATTCCACGCTCGACCTCGCGCGCGAGCGGGCACGCCAGCTCGGCTTGAAGGGCGCAGCGTTTCCGTGGCGGACGATCCGCGGACAGGAGTGCTCCGGCTACTGGCCGGCCGGGACGGCGGCTTTTCATATCAGCGCCAACGTCGCCGACGCGGTCGTTCGCTACCAGAATGCCGTGGACGACGAGGTGTTCGAGCGCGAGGCCGGCGCTCGAGCTGCTCGTCGAGACGGCGCGGCTCTGGCATTCCCTCGGCCACCACGACGCGGTGGGCCGCTTCCGCATCGACGGGGTCACGGGGCCGGACGAGTACAGCGCGCTCGCCGACAACAACGTCTTCACCAACCTGCTCGCGCAGCGAAACCTGCTTGCCGCCGCCGAGGCGGTCACTCGCCACCCCGACGAAGCGGCCGAGTTCGACGCCGAGCTCGAGGAGGCAGCGGCCTGGCGGGACGCCGCCCGCGACATGGTCGTTCCCTGGGACGAGGCCCTCGGCGTCCACCCGCAATCCGAGGGCTTCACCGAGCACCAGGTCTGGGACTTCGCAGCAACACGAAGCCCGACCAGTACCCGCTGCTCCTGAACTTTCCCTACTTCGATCTCTACCGCAAGCAGGTCGTCAAGCAGGCCGACCTCGTGCTCGCGCTGCACTGGCGCGGCGACGCCTTCACCGACGAGGAGAAGGCGCGGGACTTCGCCTATTACGAACCGCTGACCGTGCGGGACTCATCGCTCTCGGCCTGCACGCAGGCGATCGTGGCCGCCGAGGTCGGGCACCTCGAGCTCGCCTACGACTACTTCGGCGAGGCCGCGCTCATGGACCTGCACGACCTCGAGCACAACACCCGCGACGGCGTCCACATCGCCTCGCTCGCCGGCTCTGGCTCGCCGCGGTCGCGGGCTTCGGCGGCATGCGGGACCACGACGGTTTTCTCAGCTTCGCCCTGCGCTTCCCGCCCAGCTCGAGCGGCTCGCCTTCGGCCTCCGCTTCCGCGGCCGGCTGCTGAAGGTCGAGGCGAGGAAGGCCGAGGCGACGTACACCTGACCGAGGGCGGCCCGCTCGAGATCTCGCACTACGGCGATCGCATCGAGGTCTCGAGGCGAAGCCCGTTACGCGGCCGATCGTCCCGACCGTCCCCGACGAGCCGAGCGCCGACTCAGCCGCCCGGACGCGAGCCGATGGCCGGGCAGCCCGGCTGCGAAGAGGCGCCGTCGCCGCAGAGGAAGGGGCGAGACGAAGGCCAGCACCTAAGAATGCACGCCTGGAGGAAGGCGGGCGCGCCGCAGTCTGACCGCGCGCGGCTCCGAGCGGCCCAGGGGGCGGGACGAGCCCGCCCCTCGTTAAGTCAGCGCTAGCGCGAGACGGCGCAGCCGTCAGGCCGGCGTCGAAGGCTTCGTTGCTCCAGGTGGGTTGCACGGCGAACTGGTGCCCGCCGAGCGTGATGTTCTGGGTGTGGTACCAGGCGCACTTGTCGGCGTTCTCGGAGGTCTGATCGTCGTTCCAGCCGTCCTGGACCGCGAAGAAGTTGTCCGGGTCGGTGACGGCCTCGGAATATTCGTGGCCGACGACGATGCTCCAGCTGTCGAAGATCCCGTTGCCGAAGGAGTTGCTCGACGCATTGACGTTGTGCAGGCCACACGATTGCCCGAGTGCGGGCCAGTCCGTGTTCTGCCACGGAATGAACGAGTACTCGATCCGGTACGGATTGCCGAGACCGTTGATGCTCGTGGTCTGCGTGTGGTAGCCGCAGTAGACAGGCTGACCGGTCGCGATCGGTCGCGGCGGCGTCATGATGATGTAGGTCGCGTCCGGGTCGTACTGGAAGTGGGCGGAGGCGCGGATTGCCTCCTGCGCAAGCGGGTCGTTGACGAGATTCTCAGCCAGCCCGAGCGTGACGATGTCGTCGGGCACCGGGGTCGGATCGGTCCAGACGCCCTTGAGCTGATGCTTCGGATTGGTGATGTAGTCCGCTCCGGGGATCCCGGCACAGCTTGTCGTGCCCGCCGGGACGTTCCGGCAGTACTGCGTCTGCACCGAGCCGCCCACGGGCTGCCGCCCAGGTTGGCCATGAAGGTGTTCAGGTAGTTCTGGAGCGTCTTGCTCGAGTAGAGCCTGCCGTTCGGTGTCAGCCGTCGTGAAGCCGTTCGCCCACTCGGTGCCCCAGTAGATGAGGTACACGGCCGGAGTCTTCTGGATCCCGATCGCGCCCGGGCCGGCGTTGCCGCCGTGGTAGATGATGTCGTTCGCGACCGAGGCGACCGTGCCGGTCGGATCCTGACCGGGCGCCCAGAAGAAGTGCTTCGCATTGATGCTGCCTGCCGCCGCGGCTCCCCGCTGCCGACGACGACCGCCGCTGCGACCGCAAGCAAGAGCCAATGCCGTGCGCACGGCCGCGGCCGAACGAGCTGCTCTCATCGACTCGAACCTCCCACTGTTGACGAACCGGACGAGTCCGCAATGGACGTTTCTCTATGTCCGCAATCCCGGGTTCAGAAACAGATTGACGAGTCAATCAACGGAGCTGTCGGCGCCGAGAAAAACGGCTAGCTCCGCAAGCACCTCGTCCAGCCGGGAGGTGTCTCCCCAGGCGCCGAGCAGCTCGAGCTTTCCCGTCTTGCGATCAAACCGCGGCTCGGCGCGGCCGACGAGCCGGTCGCCGGCCAGGAGCGGCAGGACGTAGTAGCCGTACTCGCGCTTCGCCGGCGGGACGTACATCTCCAGCCGGTAGTGGAAGTCGAAGAGCGCCTCGGCGCGATCGCGGTTGTGCACGAGGCGGTCGAACGGGGACAGCAGCGTGGCCCGGTCGGGCACCGGCGCGTCGCTCGCGTCCGGGTGGGCGTGCCACTCCCCTTCTCCAGGCGGACACCGAGGGCCCGGTAGCGCTGCTCAGCGAGGATCTTCTCGGCCTCGCGCAGCGGCACCGTCTCGGTCTCCGGATACCAGCGGCCGGCAGAGGTCCCAGAGCCGCTGGCCGTTTCTGCGCCCCACGACCGCGAGCGCCCCGCGCCGGTGGAGTGACCTCCAGCATCATCCCTACTTGCCGGCTTCCGAACCACCGGTGGTTGCGTGCCCGCCCGCCGGTGCGGTCATCCAGCTCGCGACCGAGCAGCGGCCCCCGGTGCTCGAGCTCACGCAGCACGTAGCGGCGAAACCCTGCGTTCCGCTCGAGGAAATCGCGCGTCCAGCGCTCCCTGGCCGTTGTGTTGGCGCGGCGGTGTCGCCGCATCCGCGCGCGGATCAGCGGCAGCGACTCGATCGGCCAGATGAACGCGTTCCACTCGAACAGCTTCCGTTCAACCCAGAGCAGCCGGTCGAGCTCGCCGGGGTCGTAGCGACCGAGCCGGCTCCAGAGGACGAGCTGCTGCGCGGGCGCCACCGTGGCGATCGGATCGAGCTGAAGGAAGCCGAGCCGCCGTACGGTCTCGAGTACCCCGCGAGCGGAGCCGTCCAGGAGCTGGGCCCGGACGGCGATCCGCCGCGCCTGCTCCAATGTGACTCTTCGAGTCCGGCCGGGCACGGCGACATCCACGACGACATCATTTCCGATGGCGCTTGGGCCTTGACTCTCAGGTGCCGACCTGCGACAGTCTGTTGCCAAGTCCCTGCGGGCCCTCGGGTTCGTAGGGACTAGGCATTTTCGGGCCGTTTTTCGCCGAGGCGCTACGCCCTCGGCAGGACGAAGAAGGCGATTGCCGCGTACTGGCAGCCCACCGCTCCAAGGGTCAGTACGTGGAAGAGCTCGTGGTACCCGAACACCTGCGGGTAGGGATCGGGCCGCCGGTAGGCGTAGACTGCCGCGCCCAGCGTGTAGAGGAATCCTCCCGCCACGACCAGTACGAGCCCGGGTGCCGGAACCTTGAGGAGTTGCGAGAACGCAGCCGCACTCACCCAGCCGAGCGCGACGCCGATCGCAGCCGAGAGCCATTTCGGCGCCCGAAACCAGAAGAGCTTCAACAGCGTCGCGCCGACAGCTCCCGTCCAGACGATCGTCATCACGGGCACCGCCCAGTCCTCGGACATCACGAGCAACGCGAACGGCGTGTACGTGCCCGCGATCAGCAGGAACACGCCGGCGTGGTCGAGACGCGCGAGCCATGCCCGGACCGGCGGCCTCCAAGTCGGACGGTGGTAGAGCGCGCTCGCGCCGAAACAGAACGCGACCGAGCCCGCGAAGACGGCCGCGGCGGTGCGCGCCCGCTCGCCGTCCGCGGTGACGACGAGCGCTGTTCCCAGCCCGAGAGCGGCGTAGAAGCCAAGCTCATGAAAGACGCCGCGAAGCCTCGGCTTCACGCGCCCAGCGGTCACCACCACGGCTTGTGAGTTTAAGCAGGATTTGACCTGTCCCAGCCACCCTTACAGCGGGATGTCGATTCCCGCTAAGGGGTCGCCGAGGAGCCAGGCGACGAAGCGCGCTTCGACTTCTCGCTGCCGCTCGCACACAGACCGGAGGTTGGCTCCGGCGGAAGCCGGCAACGGTGAGACGGATCCATTTGTTGCGATCTTGTTCGACCGCTTGACCGGTACTTGCGGCTCTGAGAGGGTCGCCTTGCGTCGTCGCCACGTTCTCCTGACGCGCGATCTCGATGATCGAGGTCGGTGCATGCGACGACAGAAACGGAGGTCGAGATGGCAACGATCGAAGGCACAACCGAGATCCCACCGCGTGACCAGAGGAGGTCGTCATGAGCACCACCGCCGAGACCGCCACCGCCATCCGTCCCTTCCACCTCGAGATTTCGGATGACGAGCTCACCGAGCTGCGCCGCCGCATCACCGCGACGCGGTGGCCCTCCACCGAGCTGGTCGCTGATCGGTCGCAGGGCGTGCAGTTGAGCCCGCTGCAGAAGCTCGCGCGCTTCTGGGTGACCGATTACGACTGGCGCAAGGCCGAGGCGAGGCTCAACGCGCTTCCGCAGTTCACGACCAAGATCGACGGGGTCGAGATCCACTTCATCCACGTCAAGTCGGCCCACGAGAACGCGTTGCCGCTGATCATGACCCACGGCTGGCCCGGCTCCGTCATCGAGTTCCTCGAGACCGTCGGCCCCCTCACCGACCCGACCGCGCACGGCGGAAAGCGCGGAGGACGCGTTCGACCTCGTGCTGCCGTCGATTCCGGGCTACGGCTTCTCCGGCGAGCCAACGGAGCTCGGCTGGGGCCCCGGCCGCGTAGCGCAGGCATGGGCGGAGCTGATGCAGCGCCTTGGCTATACCCACTACGTTGCCCAGGGCGGCGACGTTGGCGCGAGCGTCACCGACGCAATGGGCCGCCAGGCGCCAAAGGGTCTGGTCGGCATCCACACGAACTTGCTCGTGACGGGCCTGGGCGGCGGCGAGCACCCGTCGGACACCGACGAGGAAAGGCGGCACTCGCCGCGCTCGCCACGTTCAGGGCGAGCGGCTTCGGCTACTTCCTCGAGCAGGCCACGCGGCCGCAGACGATCGGCTACGCCCTGCTGGACTCACCCGTCGCGCTGGCGGCCTGGCTGCTCGACCACGACACGGACAGCTACTACAAGATCTCCCACGCGTTTGTCGACGGCCAGCCTGCGGGCAATCTCACCAGGGATCACATCCTCGACAACATCACGCTGTACTGGCTGACGCGCACCGGCGCTTCTGCGGCCCGGTCTTACTGGGAGAGCGGACAGGCCCAAGCCGCAGCTCAAGCATCTGGCCAGGCTCCTCCGGACGTCTCGCTCCCGGTCGGCTTCACCCAGTTCCCGGACGAGATCTTCCGGGCCCCGCGCAGCTGGGTCGAGCAGAGCTACCCCAACGTCATCTACTTCAGCAAGGCCGACAAGGGCGGCCACTTCGCCGCCTGGGAGGAGCCGGAGCTCTTCTCCGAGGAGAGTCCGAGCAGCCTTCGGATCGCTGCGGTAGCCGGCAAAGCCGAGCAAAAGGGAGGGTCAAGTGAGCTCCGTCGACACAGCTCTTCAACCGGCGGTCGCGCGCGACCAGGCGCGCGCGCTCTTCGGCCAGACGATGGGCCTCGTGGCGGTCACCGCGGGGCTGTTCGCACTTGGTGCCTACCTCGGCCGGGACCTGTCCTATGGGTGGGGCTTCGCGGCGTTCATCGCCAGCTTCAGGTCCTGATCGGCCTCAACTTCGCCGCCAGGCGCTCCGAGCAGCTCGCGATTGGCCTGCTCTTCGGCTTCGGCGTCCTAATCGGGCTGGGAACCGCGCCGACGATCGCCCACTACGCCTCGACGAACCCGCAATCGGTGTGGCAGGCGGGAGGGGCGACCGCACTCTTCATCGCGGGCTTCGGCGCCGCTGGGTACGCCACGCGTCGCGACCTCTCGGGCCTCGCCCGAGCGTGCTTCTGGGCGCTCCTCGCCCTGATCGTCTTCGGGATCGTGACCATCTTCGTGCGAATCCCCAATGGCGCGCTGATCTACTCGATCGCCGGTCTGGTGATCTTCGCCGGGTTCACGGCGTTCGACTTCCAGCGCCTGAGGCGGACGCAGGACATTCGCGCCGCACCGCTGCTCGCGGCCTCCATCTTTCTCGACGTCCTCAACGTCTTCCTGCTCCTGCTCTCGCTCTTCAATCGGAACTAGCCGGTGCCTCCTCCCCCGACCGAGACGCAGCGCCTTCTCCGCCAGGTCGACGGTGGCGCCAAGTGAACCGGCTCACCGGCTTCTTCGCCACCGGGGCAGCTGCCCTCTCAGTCGAGGGCGAGGTGCCCCCGCTCAGCGGGGCGACCGGATGGCTCAATTCGCCACCGCTGACACCCGCCGAGCTACGCGGCAAGGTCGTCGTGATCAACTTCTGCACCTATACCTGCATCAACTGGCTGCGCCAGCTTCCTACGTCCGCGCCTGGGCGGAGAGATACAAGGATCACGGCTTGGTGACGATCGGCGCCCACACGCCGGAGTTCTCCTTCGAGCAAGACGTGGACAACGTCAGCCGGGCCGTGCAGGAGATGCGCCTCGAGTACCCGATCGCCATCGACAGCGACTATGCGATCTGGCAGGCGTTCGACAACGCCTACTGGCCGGCTCTCTACTTCGTCGATGCCGAGGGCCATATCCGTCACCATCACTTCGGCGAGGGCGCCTACGAAGAGTCGGAAATGGTCATTCAACGCCTGCTCACCGAGGCCGGCCAGAGCGGCGTCGGTCATGACCTCGTCTCGGTCAATGCCAGTGGGATCGAGGCCGCCGCCGATTGGGGCAGCCTGAAGTCGCCGGAAAACTACGTCGGCTACGAGCGCACCGAGAACTTCGCGTCTCCCGGTGGTGCAGCGCCGAACGAGCCTCAGGCCTACAGCGCTCCCGACGAGTTGAGACTCAATCACTGGGCCCTGTCCGGTGACTGGACGGTGGGGAGAGAGGCGACGCGGCTGAACGAAGCCGACGGGTCGATCGTCTACCGCTTCCACGCACGTGATCTGAATCTCGTCATGGGACCTGCAGCGAAGGGAACCTCCGCGCGCTTTCGGGTGCTCGTCGACGGGCAGCCACCAGGAGCGGCGCACGGCGGCGACGTCGACGAGCAAGGCAACGGCACGGTGAGCGAGCAACGGCTCTATCAACTGGTTCGGCAGCCCGGCCCAATCGCCGACCACACGTTCGAGATCGCCTTCCTCGACGCCGGTGTCGAGGCCTACGCCTTCACCTTCGGCTAAGCGGTCAGTGCTGCGGCAGAGCGGTCGCGGTACGAGTCGAGAATCGCGTTCCCCGCCTGCTCGTAGGCGACGTCATCCGGGTTCTTCGGGTTGTAGGGGTGCAGCCCCGGCCTCCCAGCTGATGTCGGGCGTGACACCCGGGCCGGGCACGGTCAGCCGGTAGCGCTTTCCGACCCCGGGACCGCGCCGGTGGTGGCGCGGCCAGCTCGGCGGCGCGACGTAGCCGCCGCTGGTCGGGTCATGGCGATAGAAGCCGTAGCAGAAGACACCGGTGCCCTTGTGGGTGACGAACGAGTTCTCGCGCCGCCAGCCGCGCCCGTAGGCGGGCGCGTTCAAGGTGTCGAGGTAGAGGAGGCGGCCGAAGCGATCCGTCGGAGCTCCCAGTCGCGTCGTGCCGTAGCCGTACACCGGACGGCCGAGATAGGTGAGCCGCCCGAACACATGCTGGAAGCGGCCTCCGTAGATCCAGTCCGTGTGAACCTCCAGCTCCGCGATTGGGCCGCTCCAGTGCGAGAGCGTCAGCCAGGGCGTCGTCTGAGCCGGCAGCCAGGGAAGGAACCCGAGATCCGGCAGCGCGACTCGCCAGCTCTGCAGGGCCCAATAGCTTCCGTCGCCCGCCGTGCAGCTGGCGACGACGTTCGTGAGCACCGGTCCGTCGTAGCGCCGGCACGTGTCGGGGAACGCCTGCCAGAGGCGCCGGTGGTATGTGCCCCAGCCGCCTGAGTAGTCGAGCCGGAACGCGACCTGCTTCCCTCCGCTGGACGACGGCCGCGCGTTGATCGCGCCCCAGCCGAGCACGCGCCGGAGCCGGCCGCTCGCGCGGTAGCTGATCAGCGCCTGTCCCTTGGCGTTGACCTGGAGGTGGACGTTGCGGGCGTTCCGGTCGACGAGCTGGGATGCCGGCTGCCGGGCCGCCGAGCGCGAGTGCCGCGAGGGAGGAGACGGACAGGGCCCACACGGCGAGGGGGATGTACTTGGAGGGAACCGAGCGGGCCCTGCCCATGTCGTCGTCTCCTTAGCGTTGCAGCGTCGGGAGATAAGGAGCAGGAGCCGCGGAAAAACTTGCGGTCGGTCTAGGCGCCCGCCGCCGGATAGCTGATCGTCAGCGCAAGCGCCACACGCCTGCGGCTGCTCGTGCTGACGACGAGTCGGTACGCCCGCGCACGGACTTGGGCGCGCAGGCTCGCGCGGCCGACGCCGCGGGCGGAGGCCGCGACGCGTCCGGCCGCCACCAGCCTGAGCCGGATCGCTGCGCGGCTACCGGTGCGGGCCTTCGCCGTCGCCCGCAGCAGGCCCGCACCGGTCACGAGCACGACGCTCGCGTTTTTTCCGCTCCTGAGCGTGCCGGTGACGACCTTCGTCCTTCGCGCCCCGACAGAAGTCCCAGTCCCAGTTGCGCCTCCCTGCGGCTGCGCCTGGCTCGGGGCCGAGGTCTCCGTGGGAGCCAGTCCGGGAGCAAGGGTGTGCAGAGTGGCGTAGGCGTCGACCCGCCCGCTCGCGACGCCGGGAATCGGGACGGCGCTCGCCTCGATCGCCTGCTCGACCTGCGCGGGCGTCGCTGACGGCACGAGCGAGAACGCGAGCGCGGCGATTCCGCTGACGACCGGAGCGGCCGAGGATGTACCAAGAAACGAGACGTAGGTGCCGCCGAGCCCGGTCGTCGAGTTCTCGCCGGGCGCGGCCACGCGGGCGCCGGAGTTCGAGAACCCGTAGAGCCGGTCGTTCTGGTCGGACGCCGAGACGCTCAGCACGTTGGGGAGAACGGCCGGGTAGTCGGGCGTCGGGCTGCTCTCGTTGCCTGCCGCCGCGACGACGAGGACGCCGTGGAGCCACGCGTACTGCGCAGCGGCCGCGAGCGTCAGGTCATTGACCGGCGAGCCCAGGCTCGCGTTGATCACGCGGGCGCCGTGGTCGGTCGCCCAGACGATCCCCTGCGCGAGGCCGGACGCAAACCCCGTCCCGTCGGCGCCGAGCACCTTGACCGGCATCAGCCGGCAGGCCCAGCAGTAGCCGGCTACCCCGATCCCATTGTCCGAGCTTGCGGCGACAACACCGGCGACCGCGGTCCCGTGGCCGTTGTCGTCACTCGGGTCCTGGTCGTTGTTGACGTAGTCGTAGCCGGCGACGAGCTTGCCGCGCAGGTCGGGCTGCGAAGGATCGACGCCGGTGTCGAGAATCCCCACGACAACCTGCGAAGAGCCGGTGCTCGCGTCCCAGGCCTGCTCGGCGTGCGTCTTCGTGACTGACCACTGCGTCGGCAGGTACTCGTCATTCGGAACCCGCGAGGCACGGACGACTCCGTCGAGCTCCGCGTACCGGACGCGTGGGTCGGCGCGCAGGAGCGCCAGCGCAGCATCCGGTGAACCGTCGAGCTGGAGGACATCGGCCCGCAGCGCTCCGATCCGCGCGATCAACTCGACGCCGAGCTCCCGCTCGAGCGCCGGCGCGCTGCTGTAGCCCGCGGCCGTGTAGCCGACGACGATCCGCGTCCCCGCGGGCGAGGCCGACCCTCCTCCCGGCGAAAACAGCAGGAGCAGCCCGGTGGCAAGCGCTGATGCAAGCGAACGCAACATCGCAACGCGGGAGGGAGCCGCGAGCCGCCTTTCTTGCGGAAGCCCGCAATCTTTCGGGCGGTCGCGCCCCTACCGAGCGAGATCGCAACAAACCGAGGAGGTACTCGAAGCGATGTCGTTCAACCCAGTAAGAAAAGCCCAGCTCGTAGCCGTGTTCGGCGCGCTCGCAATCGCGCTCGCGCTCGTGCCCGGCGCTCGATCCGGTTCGATCCCGCAGCTGCTCAATCTCGGCCCGATCACCGTCCTCAACGGAACCGCGATCGTCAGCGGCACCGTCGGCGGCGCCGGCGCCGGCTCGCAGCTGACGGTCAACGGCCATCCGCTCAGCCTGGACGCCGCAGGCAACTTCGCCGGCGTCGTCGGCCTCGACGGAGCGAGCACGGTCGACCTCAGCATCGGGAACTCCAGCGGCCAGCTGGTGGACTTCCACGTCCCCGTCGCCCTGCGCAGGTCCCGGTGGGATCATCCCCGGCTCCGTCCTCGACGCCGTCAAGCAGGCAGGCGCGACGCTGCTCGAGCCTGCGGGCGGGCTTCATCGCCGGCCAGCCACTGACGGTGGCGGGCAGCGTGGCCGACAAGGGCCAGCTCGCCGCCCTCGCAGTAAACGGGACCGACGTGATGCGACTGCTTGGACCCGACCAGTACGTTCTCGGTCCCGGTGCCCGGCACGACGAAAGAGATCACGCTCAGCTGCCACCGACAAGAGCGGGGTCACCGAGACGACGCATTACCAGGTGCTCGCCAGCTCAGGCGGCGTCGCCACCCCGCTCGGCCCGTATGTGACCGCGAGCAGTGCGGTCGGGCCTCAAGATCGCGAAGGTCCGGTACGTCGCAACCGGCGTCGCCAAGACGAGGCGGCTACGGATGATCGTGACGGTCAAGGACAGCCGCGGCCTCCTGGTCAGCGGAGCGAAGATCAAGATTCGCTCGAAGGCGGCCGGCCGGCTGACTCGCCGCGCCCAGATCAAGGCGAGCAGCAAGACCGGGCAGGCGGCTTTCGTCCTGCGCGTCAAGCCGCGCATCCTCGGCAAGCGCCTGGTCATGGTCACCGTGGCGCGGACGCCGACCTCGAAGGCGGCGAAGACGACCTCGATTCGCCTCGCGAAGGCCCGCATCACCAGGAAGCACTAGCACCGGTCCTCCTCGAACCGGCAAACGCGGATGCCGCACGGGCGGCATCCGCGGCCGGCCCGCCCGGAGCGCGCTCATGAGAGCGGCGCTCGCCGCCGACAACCAGAGCAAAGCCGCCGAAAGGTCGGGCGATGCTCGGAAGCTTCAGGCACAAACTCGCGGTCTATTTCCTGCTCCTCGCGGTCGCGCCGCTGACGGCCGCCTTCTGGGGCTTCGGCACGGTCACGAAGCGGGCCGAGGAGCGGCGGGCCGACTCGCGCCTCGAGGCCGAGCTGCGAGCCGTGTTCGCGTCCTACGAACGGCAGGCGAATCGCGTCGAGGCGCTCGCACGGAAAATGGCCGGGCGCCGCGACATCCAACGGGGCTTGCGTCTCGGCAGGTTCGGGCGGCTCCCCCGCGACGTTGCAGTCCTCGGGCCGCACCGCCTCGCGGTCGGGCGCCGGGGACGATCGAGTCGACCCAGACGGTCCGGGTCAAGGCGGGCGAGCGCGTGATCGGATCGATCCTCGCGGTGCTCCCGCTCGACCGCCTCGCTGCTGCGCCACCTTCATTCCGGAGAGCGGACTCGCGCGCGCGACCGGATCGTCTTCGTTCCCCGCTCGAAGCCGGATCGGCCCGCGCCGCAGCCGGTCGCTTCCGGCCGGCCCCTCGACGGTCTCTGTGGCCGGGACCCGTTATCGAGCGCTCGCGACCAGGCCGCTGGCGCGAGCAGCCGGACGTCCAGATCGCGGTGCTCACGCGCGGCGGGGCCGATCGAAGCCGAGGGCGCAGACGACGCGGCGGCACCTGCTCTACGTCCTGTTCGCGACCCTGCTCGTCCTGGCGGCGATCGCCGCCGCCGAGGCGAGGTCGGTCATGCGCTCGGTGCGTGAGCTTGCCAGCACGGCGGATGAGATCGGACGCGGCCGGCTCGATCGCCGCGTGCCCGTCCGCGGCCGGGACGAGTTCGCCGGACCTCGCCGGCTCCTTCAACTCGATGGCCGACCAGCTGCGGACTCGGTTGGTCGAGCTGGAGCTGCAGCGAACCCGGCTCCGAGAGTCACTCAGCCGGACCGGCGAACTGCTGACGGCGACGCACGACGTCGACCAGCTTCTGACGCTGATTGCCTCGGCCGCCGTCGAGGCGGCTGATGCCGAGGGAGCGGTTCTGCTGGGCGGAGGACGGCGCGGTCGTCGAGGTCGGCACCCTCGCGGACGACGCGAAGACCTTCGAGCTCTCGATCGCAACCAGCGAGTCCCGTTTCGGGATCCTGATCCTGTACGCCGCCGAGCTCGACGACGACACACCTGCTCGCAACGCGGGCTCTGGTCGCGCAGGGTGCGAGTGCGCTCGAGAACGCGAAGCTGCACGAGGCGGCCGCAAGGCAGAGCGACATCGGACGGGTTGACGGGGCTCGCGAACCGGCGGCACAGCGAAGAGCGCCTGCTGGCCGAGGTCGCCCGCAGCGAGCGCTACGAGACGCCGCTGGCGGTCGTCCTCAGCGACATCGACGAGTTCAAGGCGGCCAACGACACGTACGGTCATGCCTTCGGCGATCTCGTCTTGCAGCGGTTCGCGGACGTGCTGCGCGAGACGCTCCGCGACATCGACGTCAGCAGCCGCTGGGGCGGCGAGGAGTTCCTGATCGTCTTGCCCGGAACGACCCTGGAAGGAGCGGTCGAGGCGGCCGAGCGGATCAGGACGGCGTTCGCGGCGCTCGAGCTCGCGGCTGGAGACGCCACGGCTCGGATGACGGCGAGCTTTGGCGTTGCCAGCTTCGTCGCCGGAGTCGACGCACTCGAGCTCGTTCGGGCCGCCGACGAGGCCCTCTACGAGGCGAAGCGCCGCGGTAAGAACCGCGTCAGGGCCGCTGCCGAAACCGTTGCAGCCGAGCGCTGAGCCCGAGGTTCCCTCGGATGAGGGAGTGCCGGGTGACAAACAGTTGCGGGGACTTCGGCGGGAGAAAGTGTTCAAACCTGTTCGAAGGTTGTGAACAAGGCTTCCCCGGTCGGGTGATGCGAGCGGGCCTACGTTCGGGCTAGCTGCAACTACGTGATGACGACGCCGCGCGCGGTAGGCACGCCGCAGCAACCGCGACCGTTCCTCGCTCGGAGCTGCCGCAGGTCCGCCTGGTCCTGGGGACGGCAGCCGCTGCCGTCGGCCTCTTCGCCGCGCTCCACTGGATCGTCCTGCCGGGCGACCATCTCTGGCTGGATCAGAAGAACCGCCGCACAGAGTCGGTGGCCGCGCTCGACCCGGCGAAAGGCGCCGGGTCCCGCCGCAACGCAACTGCCGATCGCGTCGGCCCAGCACAATCCGCCCTGCGCGGAGGAGCGGCCGGCGGCAAGGCGCGCCGGCAGGCCCAGAAGGCGGCGCCACGGACGGCCGGCAAGCCGATCGGATCTGCGCCGTCGACCAAGCAGCCCGGCGCACCGGTCGTCGGCGACCCGACCGCGAGTGGAGGCAGGGGTCCGGCAGCGACCGAGACGCCCGCCGCGAACCAGGACTCCGGTTCTTCGTCGCCGCCGCCCCCGCCGCCTCCCCTCCGCCCATTGGTCTACCCCAGCTGCCGCAGCTGCCCCAGGTTCCCGAGGTTCCTCAGGTTCCCGTCCCGAGTGTCCCGGAGGTGCCGAAGCCGCAGGTACCGAGCGTCCCGACCCCGCAACTCCCGGTGCTCCCGTGAGACGTGCTTTCAAGAGCAGCGCAAGTTTTCGCTGCCGCTGCCCCACACCCATGCCGACACACGCATCGAGGAGGCGAGGGTGGGCAAGTCAATCGTTCCAGCGTCAGCAAACCGAGGCACTCCGTCCACCCGTCGCGAGAGGGGTGCCTCATGAGCGCGGTGCTCCATGCACCCGTTGCTCGCCCGACCGAGCCCGTCGAGCTGACCGAGTACCTGTACGAGACTTACGGCCAGCGCGTCTTCACGTTCTGCTACAGCCGCCTGCGCAATCGCGAGGAAGCACAGGACGCGGCGCAGACGACCTTCATCTACGTGCTCCGCTCGCTACAGCGCGGCGTCGTCCCCGAGTTCGAGCTCGCGTGGCTGCTCAAGATCGCGTTCAACGTCTGCCGAGGCACCCGGCGGTCGAGCGGGCGTCTCACCGCCGTCACCCAGGAGGTCGAAGACATCGACGAGCTCGCCGCGCCCCAGGCGGCCGGCTACGAGGGGAGCGAGCGGCTCGAGGCGCTCCGTGACGGGCTCGCGCAGCTTCCCGAGCGCCAGCGCCGGGGCATCCTCCTGCGCGAGTGGCAGGGTCTCTCCTACGCGGAGATCGCCGATGAGCTCGAGCTGAGCGTGGGAGCGGTCGAGACGCTCCTCTTCCGTGCTCGCCGCAACCTGGCGGCGCGGCTTCAGCATCGTTCGCAGCGGCGTCGCCGCGATCAACGTCGTCACTCTGGCGCCGTTCCTCCGCTCGATCGCGCGAGGCGGTCTCGGCAAGCTCGGGCTGATCGGTGCGAGCGCGACCGTGGCGCTCGTCCCAGTCGTCGCCATCGAGATCGCACCTGCTCTCGCCGACCACAAGGCCGCCGTCGCCCTTCGGTCCGCTGTCCCCGACGAGCCGTCGAGTGCCCTGCAGCTCGCGACCACTGCCCGTCGCCGCACCACCACCGCCGCCGCCTCCCGCGGCGTGCTGCCCGCCGCCCGGCACGGGCAGTTGTCGCAGCGGCCGGCCACGGCCACAGAAGCCGCTGAGTCCACTCTCCTCCCGGGTCCCACCGCCCCGGCCCCGGCTTTCGGCTCCCAGGGGCCGGCCGCGACGACTCCCGAACCGTCGCCCTCACCGGCGCCACTGAAGGTGCCGCCGTCGGCCCCGGTCGGCGTTCCCGTTCCGAACGTCGAGCCGCCGGCCGGGCTACCGCCGGCAGCCACGGACGCGCTCGACACGCTCACGAGCGTGGTCGGCGGCGCCACGGAAGCCCTCCCTGTCGGGCAGTAGCCGCGCTAGCGGTGCCAGGCAGCGACAACCGGTAGGGCGACAAGAGCGACTCCGCCGCCGGCAAGTAGCGAAGCCACGACTGCTCGCCGGCGCAGCCGCCGGCCCACCGCCTCCTGCTTCCCTCGCACCCAGTCGGCGACGGCGAAGCCCGGAAGGTGCTGCAGGTACGCGAGCACGTGGATGCCGATCGCGCCGAGCCAGATGATGAAGCTGACTTTGTGGATCGCGAAGACGAGCGAGTTGGGATGCTCGAGCAGCATCAGCGCGACGCCGCTTCCGAACAGGCCGATCGTCGAGGCGACCAGGGCCGGTGCCACCAGGATCCGCATCACGAGCTGCGGCGGCCCTTTCTCCCGGAAGATCGCGCTGCCCGTGTAGTAGCGGAAGAACCGGTAGAAGGTGCTGCCCATTTTGAGCGCGACCGGCGGGATCAGGGCGACGCCGATCAGCATGTGCAGTGATAGGAACGAGTGCAGCGAGAGCAGCGTCAATCCTTCGATCGGGAGCAGCACGAGGAGAATCAGTCCGGTCGTCGCGGTCAGGCGGGCGTTTCCGTCGGCGCCGGTGAAGGCTGTCCGAAGTCTGGCCGCTCGAGCCGGGCGACCTTCGCGAGTGAGCGCTTCCACGCCGGAAGTGGAGCAAGGCCAGATGAGAAAACCGTGAAACCCCTCATCGCCGGTGCCCGACGCTGGCCTTGCTGCTCGAAACGGACTAACTCCTAAGCAGCGAGATCGAGCCGAGGCGTCGCCGTGGTCTGCTTCGAGCACCGCGACCGCCCGCGCGCGAGCTCGTAAGAGACCGGCCAATCGACGGTCTCCAGCCACGTCCGCTCGATCGCAACCCTCCCGACGTAAACCCGGGTCTCATCCGGCGGGATCAACCCGCGCGCGCGGCGGAATCGACCGCTCCCGCCGCAGCGGCGAGGACCTCGAGCCAGCGGTGCTTCAGGTAAGTCATCGGCTCAAGGAAAGGTCTTCGGATTGGGCACACTGCATCAGTGGGTGCGCTGATCGTCGATCTGTAGTTCTCCGCGCGTCAGATCGGCGTTCGTCCCGATGCCTCGGGCTGGCGCGCGACGACGCTGCGGATGAACCCCTGGAACGAAGGAGGAACCGATGATCGACAGGATCCTGATCGCAACCGATGGCTCGGAGTCGGCCCACGAGGCGCTCGAGTTCGGGCTCGACCTCGCCGCCGAGCAAGACGCGAGGGCGTTCGTCGTCCACGTCGCCCCGGCTGTCGATGTCATGCCGTATGCCAACCTTCGGCTACGTCGGTCCGTCGGTCCCGCACGAGTTCAGACGAGGACGACCGCAGAGTCTCTGCAGGAAGCCGCCGAGCTCGCGGCCGAAGAAGGCGTCGACGTTCGAGACGGCCTTGCTCAAGGAGCAGGGCCGGCTGACGAGATCGTGACGTATGCAGACACGATCGACGCCGATCTGATCGTGGTCGGCTCGCGCGGACACGGCGCGATCGCCGAACGCTCTGATCGGCAGCGTCTCGCGAGGCGTGCTCCACGAGAGCCGGCGCCCGGTTCTGATCGTCCGCGGCGCCCATGTTGCGGCGGAAGTGGGTGTTCCGGCGTGAGCGGCGGTTCCATAACGGACGAGCTCTGCGCCGGCGACCTGATGTCGCGCACGTTCGTCTCCGCGGCGCCGGAGGACACGCTCGGCGAGCTTGCCGAGCGCTTGGCCGAAGCTGACGCCGGCTCGGCGCTCGTCCTCGAGTTTGGGCGGCTGACGGGAATCCTGACCCTCCCGCGACATCGTTCGCGCGGTTGCTGGCCGAGTCCATCCGAGCGAGGCGCGGGTGCGTGGTGGATGAGCGCAGCACCCGTCACCGCCGAGCGCGACTTGCCCGTTGACGACGCCGCGCGGCTGATGCTGAAGGGCGGTTTCCATCACCTGCCCATCACAGAGGACGATCGGCCGGTCGGCGTCGTCGGACTGCGTTCGGTCGTCAGCGGGCTTCGGCGCGGATTTCCGGGATGGTGAACAGTGCCTCTGCTCGTCGCCTACGGGAGCAAGCATGGTTCGACACAGGAGGTCGCGGAGGCGATCGCCGAGCGCCTTACGAAGATAGCGGGTTCGAGGTCGAGCTCCGCCGCGCCGCGGACGTCGGAGATCTGACGCCGTACGACGGCGTCGTTCTCGGCGGCGCGCTGTACTTCGGCTGCTGGCACCCGTGACGCCGCTCGGTTCTTGGCCGAGCACGGGCGCGAACTCGCCGAGCGAGCCGCCGGCGGTCTTTGCGGCTCGGCCCGAGGACGGCCGATGCGCAGGGTCTTGCCGAGTCGCGCGCGCAGCTCGACAAGGCGCTGGCCAAGGTCCCGGAGGTCGAGCCGCGGCTCGGTTGCCGTGTTCGGCGGAGTCGTCGATCCGAACGAGGCTCCGGTTCCGCTTAGTCGCATGCCGGCGAGCGACGCGCGCGACTGGGACGCGATCGACGAGTGGGCCGGCGAGGTCGCGACGGCGTTCAAACCCCACGCGCTTGCCGGCCGGAAGAGCTGAGGCCATGGCCGTCCGAGAGCACCTCCGGCTCCAGAAGTCGACGTTCAGGCACTCGATGCGGCCAGGCTCGAGCCGCTGATCGGGCCCGAGCGGATCGCCCGCTACGAGGGGATTGCCGAGGCGACCGAGTCGGCGATGCGAGGCCGGACGGTCATCAACGTCAACTCGACCGCAGCGGGAGGCGGCGTCGCCGAGATGCTCCAGACGCTGCTGGCTTACGGACGCGGCGCGGGGCTCGACATCCGCTGGCTCGTGATCCAAGGCGACGCCGGCTTCTTCGAGATCACGAAGCGCGTTCACAACGGGCTCTACGGCTCTCCTGGCGACGGCGGCGCCCTCGGCGACGCCGAGCGGAGCCACTACGAGCAGACGCTGCGCCGCAATGCCGACGAACTGCTCGCGCTCGTGCGTCCCGACGACGTCGTCCTGATCCACTGACCCGCAGCCGGCCGGTCTCGCCGCGGCGATGGCGACGCGCCGGCGCAAAGGTCGTCTGGCGCTGTCACGTTGGAGCCGACAAGCCGAACGAATGGACAGAGCGCTCCTGGTCGTTCCTGCGCCCGTACACTCGAGGACGTCGACGCGTTCGTGTTCTCGCGGCACGCCTTCGCTCCTCCTGGGCCGAACGAGTCGAGAACACACGTGATCCCCGTCGATCGACCCCTTCTCGGCCAAGAACGAGCCGATCTCGCAGCGAAACGTCCGCCTGATCCTCGGCTACACGGGCCTGATCGCGGGTAACGGAGAGGTGCCCGCAGTCCCCTTCACCCGCCGCGACGGCTCGCCCGGGCGGATCAACCGGCGCGTGGACGTGCTCCAGACCGGGCCGCCACCTCCTGCCGACGCGCCCCTGGTCGTGCAGGTCTCACGCTGGGACCGGATGAAGGACATGCCCGGGGTGATGAGCGGCTTCGCCGACCATGTCGATCACGGCCTCGGCGCACACCTGCTGCTTGCGGGCCCGGCCGTCACCGGGGTCGCCGACGACCCCGAGGCCGCGGCGGTGCTCGAGGAGTGCATTGAGCTCTGGCGGGCCCTACCGCACGCCGCGCGCAGCCGTGTCCACCTCGCCTGCACGCCGATGGGCGACCCTGACGAGGCGGCCGCGATCGTCAACGCGCTACAGCGTCATGCTGCCGTCGTCGTGCAGAAGAGCATCGCCGAAGGCTTCGGACTCACCGTGGCGGAGGCGATGTGGAAGTCGCGGCCGGTCGTAGCCAGCGCCGTCGGAGGGATCGTCGACCAGATCGCCAGCGGCGCGCACGGGCTTCTCATCGCTGACCCCTCCGACCTGCCCTCCTTCGGCAACGCCGTGGAGACGCTTCTTCGCGACCGGACCGAAGCGGGCCGCCTGGGCGACGAACGCACGGGCTCGAGCGCGGCACGGAGTTCCTCGGCGACCGCCACCTGGAGCAGTACGGCCGGCTGCTCGCGCAGCTCGGCTGAGGCCGCCATCGCCGCGAGCAAGCCGCCTGAGAACTACGGGAAACCCGCAAGTCGAGCCCGGTGATGCCGCACGAACGTCGCGGAACGCCCCCGATGGCAGGGACGACCGTCGCACCGAGACTGCGAGAAAAGTCGAGGCAGGAAGCAGAACCCCGACGCGACGGAAGGAGAATCATGCGGAAGGTATTCGAAATCGGAGGAGTAGTTGCAGCCGCTGTCTTGATCGCGTTCGGCATCGTGGCGATCGTGATGGGCTTCAACGGCCGCTCGACGGTCACAGACAGTCTCAAGCAGGGAGCAGATCGTCGGCTCGCCCGACATGACGCCGGCGGCCATCAAGGCCGAGGCGAAGGATGCAGGCCTGGCGGTCAACAAGATCAGCTTCCCACGCTGGCTGTCGCAGGGAAGGCGATCAACAGCGGCCCCCGGGCGCACGCGTTCGCGAGCTACATGCGCATCCACGCGCTCGAGGCGACGCAGGGTCTGCCGTACTCGCAGATGGGTCGCTATCAGGCACTGCCCGAACGCTCCGAAGCAGTTCACGGACGGGATCGGCGGGACCAGACGACACGAAGTACGCGGTCGTCGACCCAAGACGAAGCAGCCGGTGGACAACGGCCGACGCAACGTCTGGGTGACCGAGACTGCGCTCTGACGGCGCTCAACGCCAGCTACATGGCCGACCGGATCGCCCTCTTCGGAGTGGTGGTCGGGATCGCCTGCTGCTGAGCGTGGGTTCGGGTTCGCGATCCTCGCGATCGGCGGCGCGCTTCGCAATCCGCAGACGGTCTTCACTGTCTTGCGGAAGCGCGAGTCCGCGGCCAAGCCCACACCCGCTGTACACGCCTGGGCGGAATCCTCCGTCGCTCGAAGCGCAGGCGCCTCCGGGCGGCCCGTTCTCATATTCAGGAAGGTTCGAGAGGCCCTCGTCAATGCGTAGCGAGCGAAGCTCCGCGCGGCTGGAGACCGCAGCTTCTGCATGATGTGCGCCCGGTGCGTCTCCGCCGTGCGCACCGAGATGTAGAGCTGCTTCGCGATCTCCTGGTTCGTGTGGCCGAGCGCGAGCAGGCGCAAGACCTCGCGCTCGCGGTCTGAGAGCGGATCCTCCTCCGCGCGGCGCCGCTCCGTCGGTCTCGGCCGAAACGAGCCGGGCGCCCAGCTCGGATGCACGTAGCGGCCGCCGCCCGCGACCTCTCGGATCGCCGCGACGAGCTCGGTGTCGGCGGCCTCCTTGAGCACGTAGCCGCTCGCGCCGGCCTCGAACGCCTCGCGCACGTAGCGCGGGTCGTCCTGCATCGAGAGGACGAGCACCTTCGCGTCGGGGCGCTCGTGCAGGAGCTGCGGGACGACCTCGATCCCGCTCTGGTCGGGCATCACCACGTCCATCAGGACGACGTCGGGCTTCGTGGTCGCGGGCCTCGAAGATCGCCTCACGGGCACGTCGCCGGCCTCGCCGACCACCTCCGAGGTCGTCTTCGGCGTTGACGAGCATGGCCAGACCCGCCCGGACGACCGCGTGGTCGTCGACGATCAGGATGCGAGCGCTCACTGGACGGGCACCTCGGCGGCGATCGTCGTCCCACCGTCACGGCCGGACTCGACCTCGAGGCGGCCGCCGAGCAGGCGCGAGCGCGCTCACGCATGCCCATGAGCCCGTAGCCGTCGTCGGTCTGCTCGGCCGGGTCGAAGCCCTGTCCGTCGTCCTCCACCACCGCCGTTGACGGCCCCATCTTTCCGGGCGAGCAGGATGCTGACCCGGCGGGCCTGCGCGTGCTTGACGACGTTCGTAAGCGATTCCTGGACGATTCGATAGAGCGCCGTCTCGACCTCTTCGGCGAAGCCGCTCGTCCGCGAGCGCCGTCTGGAAGTCGACCGAGATCCCCGTCTGCTCGGCGAACGACGCGGCGAGCCGCTCGAGGGCCGCGACCAGGCCGAAGTCGTCGAGCGCGCTCGGGCGCAGCTCGACGGCGAGCCGGCGGACGTCCTGCAGCGTCGAGACGACGAGCTCGCGCAGTTCCTGCGTCGCGGCACGCGCGGCGGCGATCTTCCGACCTCTCCTCCAGGGCCTTGAGCCCGAGCAGGATCGACGTCAGCGCCTGCCCGGTCTCGTCGTGAAGCTCCGCGCGCGAGTCGCCGGCGCTCGAGCTCCTGGCCCTCGACGACTCGGCGGAGAGAGTCGCGCGCGATGCGCTCGGAGAGATCGACCGCGAGGGCCGCGCGGGCCGCGAACGTCTCGGCGAGTCGCAGATCGGTCGTCGGTGAAGCGGACGTCGGCTCCGAGCTTGTCGTGAGCAGCGAGCACGCCGATCGCCCGTCCCCGGACGACGCAGCGGCACCCAGAGACCGGTGCTGGCTCCGATCAGGCGCATCAGCCTCATGGTCGACCTCGGGGTCGTCCAGCACCGAGTCGACACGCTCGCTCTGGCGACGCTCCAGGACGCGGCCGCTCTTCGAGGTGGAGCGGGTGATCGTCGCACCGGTGAGCTCGCCCCGGTCGCCGGCCACCGCAGCGAAACGCAGCTTGTCGTCGCCGCTGCGGGAGCAGGACCGATCACCAGACGGGCGTCGAGCAGCTCGCGCAGACGGCGGGCGACCAGGTCGAGCAGCCGGTCGAGGTCTGTCTCCGTCGCGAGGGCGTTCCCGACCTCGTTCAGCGACTCGAGCTGCTTCGACCATCCGGTCGCGGCCTCGTACAGGCGCGCGTTCTCGATCGCGACCGCCGCCTGGCTTGCGAGCAGCTCGACGAGCTCCTGGTCCTCGTCCGTGAAGTCCTCGCCGCCGGCCTTCTCGGTCAGGTAGAGGTTGCCGTAGGCGACGCCTCGCAGATGGATCGGAACGCCGAGGAAGGTGCCCATCGGCGGATGGTTGGGCGGGAACCCGACCGAGCGCGGGTCGTCGCCGAGGTTGTGGAGCCTGAGCGGCGCGTCGCGTCGCGGATCAGGACGCCGAGGATGCCGCGCCCGCGCGGAAGATCGCCGATCGCGGCGTGGGTCTCCGCATCGATGCCGGTGGTGAGAAAGCGCTCGAGCTCCGAGCGCTGCGGTCGATCACGCCGAGTGCGGCGTAGCGGGCGCCCGTGAGCTCAGAGGCCGCCTCGACCAGCCGCTGCAGGAGTGCATCCAGCGACAGCTCCGAGGTGATCGCAGACGCCGGTCTTGACGAGCGCGCGCAGGCGGTTTTCGTTCGAGCTGACCGCGCCCACATGCTCAGCCTACTCCGGTACGACGGCAGGGCGATAGGCTCGCGAGCGCCATCGACCAGGCCCCGCCGAGCCATGGAGGGAGGACTGATGCTTGACCACATAACCGCAAACGTCGGCGACCTCGAGCAGGCGAAGCGCTTCTACTCGCAAGCACTCGCGCCGCTCGGCTACTCGCTGCAGATGGACTTCGAAGGCGGCGCGGGCTTCGGCACCGGCGAGGGATGGCCGACTTCTGGCTCGGCTCGAGCTCCGAGCGAGGCGGCGACGCACGTCGCGTTCGGCGCTCCTGATCGCGCTGCAGTGGACGCGTTCTACGAGGCGGCCATGGCGGCAGGCGGGAAGGACAACGGCGCTCCCGGCCTGCGCCCGCACTACCACGAGAGCTTCTACGCGGCCTACGTGCACGATCCGGACGGCAACAACATCGAGGCGGTGACCCACCGGCCGGAATGAACGCGCGCAGAGGCTTTCCGCGCCCTCGAAGCCTCAGTCGTGGTTGCGGAAAACCCGCACGGCTTCTCCGTGGGCTTGCCGATGTCAAGCGCTGCCCGGGCGCGCGACAGTGAGGGCAAGCGAAAGGAGGAACCATGAAAGCGCTCGTCTATCACGGGCCGGGGCTTCGCAGCTGGGAAGAGAAGCCGGACCCGAGATCCAGGAGCCGACCGACGTGATCGTCCGGATCGACTCATCCACGATCTGCGGCACCGACCTTCACATCCTCAAGGGCGACGTTCCCGAGGTGCGGCCGGGGACGATCCTCGGCCACGAGGCAGTCGGCACGATCGTCGAGATCGGCGCAGCGGTGACGACGCTCGAGCCGGGCGACCGCGTGCTCGTCTCCTGCATCACGTCGTGCGGCCGCTGCCGCTTCTGCAGGGAGGGCCGCTACGGGCTCTGCACCGGTGGCGGCGGCTGGATCTTCGGCCACCTGATCGACGGCCTCCAGGCCGAGTACGCCCGCGTGCCGTTCGCCGACACGTCCGTCTACAAGCTTCCGGCACGGAGCTGACGCGACGAGCAGGTGCTGTTCCTCGCCGACATCCTCCCGACCGCCTACGAGGTCGGCGTGCTCAGCGGCGGGTCGCGCCCGGCGACACGATCGCGGTCGTCGGGGCCGGCCCGATCGGGCTCGCAACGGTCGCTGACCGCGAAGCTCTACACGCCGGGAAGGATCATCGCGATCGACCTCGCCGACGCGCGGCTCGAGAAGGCACGCGCGAGTTCAGGGCCGACGTGATCGATCAACAGCGGCAAGCGAGGACGCGTCGCGCAGGGTGATGGAGCTGACCGGCGGCCTCGGCGCCGACGTCGCGATCGAGGCAGTCGGCGTGCCCGAGACGTTCGAGCTCTGCACCGAGCTCGATCCGGCCCGGCGGGCGGGTCGCCAACGTCGGCGTCCACGGACACCCTGCGACGCTGCACCTGGAGAAGCTCTGGATCCGCGACGTGACGATCACCACCGGCCTCGTCGACACGGTCACGACCCCGCGGCTGCTCAAGCTGATCGTCGAGCGGACGGCTCGACGCGACGCCGTTCGCGACACACCGATTTCCGACTGGGCGAGACGATGGAGGCCTACGACGCCTTCGCCGCCGCCGCCGAGACGGACGCGCTGAAGGTCGTGCTCGAAGCCGAGCCCGTGAGCGAGAAACGAGCGGAAAGTGAGCTGCCCTTGTCGGCAGCAACGACTGATCACCGGACGGCCGCCGCGGTCGACGTCATCCTCCCGCGACGGCTCGACGTTGAGGCTGAGGCGCCCGCGCGAAATGATGCGGACGCCCTCACGGCGTTCTTCACGGGGCTGTCCGGAACGGAGCTTCTACCTGCGCTTCCACGGGGTCAGGCGCATCGACCACAGTCTCGTCGCGCCACTTCCTCGAGCCCGACTGGCTGGACCAGTGGGGTTCTGATTCGGTGAGCTCGGCGATCAGAGTCGTCGCGGTTGCCGAGTACATGCGGCTCCCGCGACGGAGCGCGGCCGAGGCTGCTTTCGCGGTCGCGGACGGCTCAGCAGGAGCGCGGGATCGGGACGCGCCTGCTCGAGCAGCTCGCCGCGCTCGCGGCCGAGCGTGGGCATCGAGCGCTTCGTCGCCGAGGTGATGCCGGAGAACCGGGCGATGCTCGGCGTCTTCGAGGGCGCCGGCCTCGACGGTGACCCGTGAGCTCGACGGCGGCGAGTTCGAGGTCCGCTTCCCGATCGCGCCGACGCAGCAGCTATATAAGAACCCGCGACGAGCGCGACCACCTCGCCGTCACCGCCTCGCTCCGCCCCTTCTTCGCGCCGACGTCCGTGGCCGTGATCGGCGCCTCGCGCCGGCGCGGCTCGATCGGCGGCGAGCGTCTTCCGGAACGTTCTCGCGGCGGACTTCGCCGGCGCCGCGTATCCGGTCAACCGGGACGGCGAGCCGGTCGCGCGGCGTGCCGGGCTACACGTCGATCGCAGGCGATGCCGCGCCCGGTCGACCTCGCCGTGATCTGCCTGCCGGGCGCCACGTCCTCGACGCGGCCGGCGCGGCGCTCGACGCGGCGTCGCGCGCTCTTGCGTGATCTCGGCGGGCTTCGCCGAGGTCGGCGCCGAGGGCGCGAGCGCCAGGACCGGCTGCTCGCGCTCGTCGCGCGCGCACGGCGGCCCGGCTCGTCGGCCCGAACTGCCTCGGGATCGCGGTGCCGCCGGCTCGGCGCTGAACGCGACCTTCGCGCCCGCGGCGCTGCCGCCGGGCGCGATCGCGTTCTCGTCGCAGAGCGGCGCGCCTCGGGCTCGCGCTGCTCGAGAAGGCGTCGGAGCGCAGCCTCGGCTTCTCGGCGTTCGTCTCGATCGGCAACAAGGCTGACGTCTCCTCGAACGACCTGCTCGAGTGGTGGGAGGACGACGACGGCGACCGACCTCGTCCTGCTCTATCTCGAGTCGTTCGGCAACCCGCGCAGTTCGCCCGGCTCGCCCGGCGCGTCGCGCGCAGGAAGCCGATGCTGGCGCTGAAGGCGGGCGTCGCGACCGGAGCGCGGCGCGCGGGCCGCGACTCACACGGCCGCGCTGGCCGGCTCCGACACCGCCGTCGAGGCGCTCTTCCGGCAGGCCGGCGTGATCCGGGCGCGGCACGCTCGGAGGAGACTCGTCGACGCGGCCGCGCTCCTCTCCGGCCAGCCCGCTGCCGCGCGGGCGGCGCGTCGGGCGTGCTCACGAACGCCGGCGGGCTCGGAATCCTCTGCGCCGACGCGCTGCGACGCCGCCGGGCTCGAGCTGCCGAGCTTGAGCGAGAGCACGCGCGCGCGCTGCGGCAGCTGCTGCCGCGAGGACGCAGCCTCGCGAATCCGGTCGACCTGCTCGGCTCCGCCACCGCAGCGACCTTCGAGGCGCGTGATCCGGCCCTGCTCGAGGACAAGCGGCTCGATGCGCTGATCGTGCTCTTCGTCCCGCCCGTCGTCGCCGGCGCCGACGAGGTGGCGGCCGCGATACTCGGACGCGGTCGATCGCGCCGGCACGGACAAGCCGGTGCTCGCGCGTCCTGATCAGCCGCGACGGACGCCGGCGGCACTGCGGAAGGAAGGGAGCTCCGGTCGCGTCGTTCGCCTATCCCGAGTCGGCGCGCACGGGCGCTCGGTCTCGCGGCCGGGCGGGCCGAGTGGCTTCGGCGGCCGGCCGGCACCGTCCCGCCGCCGCGCCGAGGTCGACGTCGCGCCGCGCGCGGATCGTGGATGCCGCGCTCGACGGCCGTCCGAGGCGTGGCTCGACGCCGAGGCGATCCGCGCAGCTGCTCGAGGCCTACGGCGTCCCGGTCGTCCCCGAGCGCGTGGCGCAGACGGTCGACGAGGCCGTCGACGGCCGCGAGCGAGCTCGGACTGCCGGTCGTGCTCAAGACCGCGCTGCCGGAGCCCACAAGACCGAGCAGGGCGGCATCGCCCTCGACCGTCCGTGACGATGAACCAGGTCCGCACTGCCGCCGAGCGGATCGGGGCGCCTCTGCTCGTGCAGCCGATGATCAGCGGCGGCGCCGAGCTGCTCGCCGGCATCGTCCAGGATCCCGTCTTTGGCCCGCTCGTCGCCTTCGGTCCGGGCGGCATCTTCGCGCGAGCTGATCGGCGCGCCGCGTTCCGGATCGCTCCGCTCACAGACGTCGATGCGAACGAAGCTCGTCCAAGAGGGAAGGCCGGGCGGCTCGTCGCCGGCTTCCGCGGGGCGCCGGCAGCCGACGCGCCGGCGCTGATCGACCTGCTGCACCGGCTTTCGCTGCTCGCCGAGCAACTGCCGGAGTTGGCCGAGCTCGACCTCAATCCGTCGCTCGCGCTCCCGACCGGCGGCTGCAGTCGCAGTCGACGCCCGCATCCGGCTGACGCCGCCCTCGCTCCGCCCGGCTCTCAGAGCTGGTAACAGCCGACAAGCCCGGCTCGCGCTGCGCGCGAGGCCACGACGACTTTGTCGGGTGAGGATTACTCGGAGCGCCTTGTCTCGACGGGCAAAGCCCGCCGCTCCGCGCAGTACGCAAAAGCCGCAACGGCCCTGCGGTAACCCGGCGATGAACCCTCAGGTCGCACTCGGATGCCGCGCCCCGCTGAGCGTCGACAGTTCGGTGAACGAAGAGAGACTTCCTGTGAAGCGACTACTAATCATCTTGGCGGAGGGCTCAGCGTCGGGATCGGCCTCACGGCCGGCGTCGCACTGGACGGGGACGACACCGCAGCGGCAGGCGGCCAAGGCGCCGGCGAAGTCGACTATCACGATCGAGGCACCAGATGAAGGGTTGCCACGCTTGGTCGGTGAACGGCGGTCCGTACCTGGCCACTCAAGAAGACGACTCTGCGCCGCGGCGGCACGATCACGTTCCTCGACAACGACATCATGTCGCACAAGCTCGTGAAGACGAGCGGCCCCGCGATCCCGCTACCGCCCCGGCCCAGCGATGCGCCACATGAGCGCGTCGGTCGCGTCACCTTCGGCAAGGTCGGCGTCTACAGGCTGACGACCAAGCCTGGTGAGGACTACCCCGGCATGGCGATGAAGACGATCGGCGAGGACAGCGTCCTTCGCCTGACCAAGTCCGCGTGACCGGATGAACGCACGCTCGACCACCGGCCGCGTGCACGTGTTGATCGCGGGCAGCGGCGTCGCGACTCGAGGCTCGCGTCTCAAGCGTCATGCCGGAGGAGGAGTCTCGATCGAGCTGCTGGCTGCCGAGCCTCGGATTCTGGATACCGCCCATTGGTCAGTCGCCGAGAGCCGTTCGGGCTCGGGCGACGTCACGGTCTCGATCTGAGCGACATCGCGGACGAGTGCCGGTGCTCTTTCACGCTCGGTCAGCTGGACTCCGTCGATCCGAGAGCCACGTCGCCCTCAGCTCGGCCGGAACGGAGCTGGACTACGACGTCTTGCGTGATCGCGATCGTCGGAGCGCGGCCGGTCGAATCCGTCCCAGGCGCTTTCACCTTCCGCGGGCCCGCGGACAGCGAGGCGTTCGGTTCGCTGCTCGGTGAGCTCGCGAAGAACGACATGAGACGCGTCGTCTTCGCGCTGCCCGGTGCGGTCAGCTGGCCGCTGCCGCTGTACGAGCTCGCGCTCCAGACGGCAACTCGTCTTCCCGAACCTCGAGGTCGTCGTCGTCACGCACGAGGAGGCGCCGCTGGAGCTGCTTCAGGCCGGCCGCCGGCTCCGGCGATCGCGACTCTGCTCGCGGACCGTCGAATCCGTGTTCGCACGAGCTCATACCCGGTCGCCTTCGAGAACCGATCGCTCGTGCTCACGCCCGACTGGGGGAGCTCGAAGCCGATCACGTGAGTCGCGCTGCCGCGGCTGGAGGGGCCCGGGATCGCGGGGCATCCCACGACTCGCAGGGACTTCATCGTCACCGACGGCGGCGGTCTGCGTCACCGGCATCGAGGACGTCTTCGCCGCCGGCGACGCGCACTGCATTTCCGTGAAGCAAGGCGGCCTCGCGGCGACACGGCCAAGCCGACGCGGCTGCCGGGCGATCGCCTGCCTCGCCGGAGCCGACGTCGCGGCCGAGCCGTTCCGGCCCGTTCTGCGCGGTCGCGATCCTCACGGGCGGAGCGCCGCTCTATGCGCGGGCGGGCTCAGCCGTGCCGGCTTCCCGCGTCCCGTGGCGACGGACGCGCTCTGGTGGCCTCCCGGCAAGATCGTCGGCAGTACACCTCGCGCCCTTCCTCGCCGAGCGCTCGGTTGCGATCCTCGATCCGCCGGGGCGATTCGAGTGGCATCTCGGTCAACGCCGACCTGTCCTCGCTCGCGGCGGCAAATTAAGAGAAGCTTCCGGGGTGACGACGCGAAAGCCAGGCGCCTCTGTCCGCGGCCGAGCCGTTCGACATCAACGGCGTCAAGGAACGACTCGCGGCCGGCGGCGGAGGCTACGAGGTCGTCCACCGCTCGCCCGGGCTCGAGCTCGGCGTGTACGTCCTCGCGGCGCCCGAGGCGGACCGCCAGTCACCCCACGATCACGACGAGGTTCTACGTCGTGCTCGAAGGGCAGCGGCGTGCTCGAGGTCGAGGGAGAGAACGTCGAGCTTCGCCAGAGGGCCACGCCGTCTTCGTTCCGGCCGGCGCCGAGCACCGCTTCGTCGGCTACGAGCAGCTCAGCGTGCCTCGTGATCTTCGAGAGGGCGGCGATGAGCCTGCCGTCGACAATGACGCAGACGCTGCCGGCGGACGAGCTGCGGCTGATCGACGCGTACTGGCGGGCCGCGAACTACCTCTCGGTCGGGCCAGGTCTACCTGCTCGACAACCCGCTGCTGCGCGAGCCGCTGCGGCCCGAGCACGTCAAGCCGCGACTGCTCGGCCACTTCGGGACCGACCCCGGCCTGAACCTGATCTACGTCGCACCTGAACCGCGCGATCCGCGAGCGCGACCTCGACGCGATCTACATCACCGGCCCCGGGCACGGCGGGCCGGCCGTCGTCGCGAACGCGTGGCTCGAGGGCACCTACAGCGAGCTCTATCCGCACGTCGGCCGTGACGAGGCCGGCCTGCGCACCTGTTCCGCCAGTTCTCGTTCCCCGGCGGGCATCCCCAGCCACGCCGCGCCCGAGACGCCCGGGCTCGATCCACGAGGGCGGCGAGCTCGGCTACGCGCTCTCGCACGCGTTCGGCGCCGCCTTCGACAACCCCGAGCTGCTGGTCGCCTGCGTCGTCGGCGACGGCGAGGCCGAGACCGGCCCGCTGGCGACGAGCTGGCACGCGCAACAAGTTCCTCAACGCCGCGGACGGACGGCGCCGTGCTGCCGATCCTGCACCTGAACGGCTACAAGATCGCGAATCCGACCGTGCTCGCGCGGATTCCCGAGCACGGAGCTCGTCTCGCTCCTCGAGGGCTACGGCTGGCGGCCGCATGATCGTCGCGGGCGACGAGCCCGGAGGCCGTGCACCAGGCGCTCGCCGCCGCGCTCGACGAGGCCCTCGACCGAGATCGCCGAGATCCAGCGCGCAGCCCGCGAGACGGGCGCCGACGCGCGGCCCGCAGTGGCCGATGATCGTGCTGCGGACGCCGAAGGGCTGGACCGGCCCGAAGGAGGTCGACGGCCTGCCGGTCGAGGGCACCTGGCGCTCGCACCAGGTGCCGGTCACCGACGTCCGCGAGCAACCCCGACCACCTGCGGATCGCTCGAGGACTGGCTGCGCAGCTACCGGCGCCGAGGAGCTCTTCGACGAGCGACGGGACGCCTGGTGCCCGAGCTCGCCGAGCTGCCGCCGAGGGCGCGCGGCGGATGAGCGCGAACCCGCACGCCAACGGCGGCGAGCTGCTGCAGGACCTCGTCTGCCCGGACTTCCGCGACTACGCGGTCGAGGTCCGAGCGCCGGGCACGACCTTCAGCGAGGCGACCCGCGTGCTCGGCGCGCTTCCTCCGGGACGTCGATCGCGCGCGAACCCGACGGAACTTCCGCCTCTTCGGGCCCGACGAGACGGCCTCGAACCGGCTCGACGCCGTCTTCGAGGTGACAGACAAGGTCTGGGAGGCCGAGCGATCGTAGCCGACCGACGAGAACCTCGCGCCCGAAGGCCGAGTCGTCGAGGTGCTCTCGGAGCACCAGTGCCAGGGCTGGCTCGAGGGCTACCTGCTCACCGGCCGGCACGGGCTCTTCAACTGCTACGAGGCGTTCATCCACATCGTCGACTCGATGTTCAACCAGCACGCGAAGTGGCTGAAGGTGACGCGCGCAGATCCCTGGCGGCGCCCGATCGCGTCGCTCAACTACCTGCTCAGCTCGCACGTCTGGCGCCAGGACCACAACGGCTTCACGCACCAGGATCCCGGGCTTCATCGACCACGTCGTCAACAAGAAGGCCGAGGTCATCCGCGTCTACCTGCCGCCCGACGCGAACACGCCTGCTGTCGGTCGCCGACCACTGCCTCCGCAGCCGCCACTACGTGAACGTGATCGTCGCGGGCAAGCAGCCGGCGCTGCAACTACCTGCTCGATGGACGACGCGGTCGTGCACTGCACGCGCGGCGTCGGCATCTGGGAATGGGCGTCGAACGACGAGCAGGGCGAGCCGGACGTCGTGCTCGGCTGCTGCGGCGACGTGCCGACGCTCGAGACGCTCGCGGCGGCGCGCGATCTGCTTCGCGAGCACCTGCCGGAGCTGAAGGTGCGGGTCGTCAACGTCGTCGACCTGATGCGCCTGCAGCCCGACACCGAGCATCCGCACGGCCTGTCCGATCACGAGTTCGATGCGCTCGTTCACGCCGAACCGGCCGATCGTCTTCGCCTACCACGGCTACCCGTGGCTGATCCACCGCCTGACCTACCGGCGCACGAATCACGACGAACCTGCACGTGCGCGGCTACAAGGAGGAGGGACACGACGACGCCGTTCGACATGGTCATGCTCAACGACCTCGACCGGTTCCACCTCGTCATGGACGTGATCGACCGCGTGCCCGGGCTGGCCGAGACCGCCGGCCGGCTGCGCCAGGAGATGAGCGACCGCCGGATTCGCGCGCGCGCCTACACGCGCGAGCACGGCGAGGACGATCCGGAGATTCGCGACTGGGTCTGGCCGTACTAGCTGTACGAGCAAGGCGGGCGGCCTCCTGGTCGAATGAAAGATCCCATTGGCGACCCGGGATAAGACGGACGCGGCGGCAAAGCCGCCACGTCCTCTAAGACGGATTCGCAAGCGAATCCTCTGCGTCAACGCCGGCTCGACGAGCCTGAAGCTCTCCGTTGTCGAGCCGGACGGCGCGGCAGCGCCGGTGGAGTCCCTCGACGCCGTGCCCGACGACGTCGCGGCTGTCGCCCACCGCGTCGTCCACGGCGGCATGCGCTTTCGCGAGCCGGTCGTGATCGACGACGCGGTCGAGCGGGAGCTCGAGGCCGCGGTCGAGCTCGCGCCGCTGCACAACGCGCCGGCCCTGGCGGCGATCAGGCAGGCCCGGCAGGCGCTGCCCGAACTCCCGCACGTCGCCGTCTTCGACAGCGCCTTCCACGCGACGATCCCCGAGGAGGCCGCGACCTACGCGCTGCCGCGCGCAAGGTCGCGAGGACTGGGGCATCCGCCGCTACGGCTTCCACGGGCTCTCGGTGCAGTGGGCGAGCGAGCGCGTGCGCGTGCCGCGGCTGGTCGTCTGCCACCTCGGCGGCGGCTGCTCGGTGACGGCAGTCGGCGACGGCCGCTCCGGTCGACACGACGATGGGCTTCACGCCGCTCGAAGGCGTGCCCGATGGCGACCCGGGCCGGCTCGGTCGACCCAGGGGCGCTCCTCTACCTGCTCGAGCACCACCTGACGCTCGAGGAGCCTCGACCGGATGCTCGAGCACGAGTCGGGCTCGCCGGCCTCTCGGGCCGTCCGGAGACGTCCGGGAGCTGGAGAGCTCGAACGCGCCCGCCGCCCGCCTCGCGCTCGCGGTCTTCACGTACCGCGTGGCGACCGCCGTCGGCGCCATGGCGACCGCGCTCGGCGGTCTCGACGCGCTCGTCTTCACCGCCGGCATCGGCGAGAACTCGGCCTCTGTCCGAGCCGCCGTCTGCGGCGGCTCGGCTTCCTCGGCGTCGAAATCGACGCCGAGGCCAACACTGCCGCGCGGCGCCGGACGCAACCATCGCGGCTGCCAGCACATCCGTCCAAGTCATCGTGCTCGAGGCCCGCGAGGACGTCGTGGCAGCCCGCGCCGCGCGGCGAGGCTGCTCGAGCTCTTTAGAAGATGTCGCCGCCGTCGCTGTCGCCGGGACCCGGCGTCGGCAGGAACGAGACGTCGTCGACCGATTCGCTCCGGCTCCACGAGAAAGCCTCTTCCGCGACCCGCGGCGGCCTAGCGACGTACTCGCCCCAGGCCGACACTGGCTTCCCAAAGCTTGGGGTCAGAGAGCAAGCGGCGCCAGCGCGTCCGAACCGAGGTGCGACTCGAACACGAAGACCGCTTCGTCGGAGGTCAAAGACCTCATGCCGGTCGAGAGCCTCCAGCGCGGCGGGATCGAACGGCGGTCCTGCTTCAAGAGGCGGCTTACGCTCGCGTGCGCGTCGGGCTTGAGCGGAACGATCCACGACGACAAGGCGGCTGGTCTTCGCTCCGAGGCGGAGCGCCGCCAGCCGCTCGGCGATCTCCCCGACGACGCTGGGCTGCGCCACCGTTGCGATCGTAATCGGATCGCCCAGGTTCCGCTCGACGACGACCGATCGGGCCTCCATTGATGCGATCGGAAGCGGAGCGACCGACGCGGATCGCAGCCACGTGCCTCGTACGGGACCTCCTGGGTGCTGTCGAGCCCCTGGAGCCGCAGGACACGAGGAAGCAGCTCGAGCTTGCCGGGCACCAGCCGCGCGAGCCCTCCTTCCAGACGACTGCCAGTAACTCCGTTCCATTTCCTCATGGTCGTCGGAGGAGCCTCGGCCCGCATCGCGCGCGCGGCCACATCTCCGTTGCGGGAAAGCCGCAGCCGTCGCTGCGCCGTATGGTGCGCGCGGGATCTAGCCTCGGCGGAATGTTCTGGTTGATCCGGAAGAAGTTGTCCGGGTCGTAGCGCCGCTTCAGCGCCTGCAGCCGTGTCGTACTTCTCCGGCGCCGTACGACTCGCGGACCCGATCGCCGCCCTCGTCGCCGAGGAAGTTCACGTAGACGCCCTGCTGGTGCGGCTCGAGCGCCGACCAGAAGTCCCGCACCCACTCGCCGCTCCTCGTCGAAGCCGTCGGCTGGTCTCGGTACAGGCGCCGATGTTGTACGTGAAGCCGGCGTTGCGGCCGCTGAACGCGGTCTCGTCCTCGCCGACATGCGCGACCGCGCCGCCCATCTGCCAGATCGGGAACGCCGTGAACGGTGACTCGATCCGCAGCGAGTGCTCGACGGTGATGTCGATCACCTCGTCCGTGCAGCTCCGGCGACGTCGCAGGACTTGAAGTAGTACCAACGGCTGATGCGGGAAGCTCGGATCGAACATCGCCTGGTGCGCGAGGTACGGCTTCGGTACGCAGACGTCGAGCGACCGGCGCGCCGAACTCCTTCAGCGGGCGGACGACCTGCTCGCCGTCCTCCGTCACCGGCCCGGCGTAGCAGCAGGCGACCGCTGACGACCGGCTTGCCGTGCAACTCCGTCGGGACGAAGCGGCAGCGGCGGCGCCTTGCGGTGGACGACGATCGTCATCAGCTCGTCCGGCGCGTCGGCGAGCCAGTCGCGGTAGAAGCGCAGGCACCTCGGGCGAGTCCTCCATCGGCCAGAAGATCGGCCCGGCCAGCACGCTGCGGCCCGAGCGGGTTGCAGCCGGAACTCGAACTCGGTGACGATCCCGAAGTTGCCGCCGCCGCCGCGAACGCCCCAGAAGAGGTCGGCGTTCTCGCTCTGCGCTCGCCTTGACGAACTCGCCGTCGGCGGTGATCGAGATCGACCGAGAGCGAGCTGGTCGATCGTCAGGCCGTGCTTGCGCATGCAGCCAGCCGATGCCGCCGCCGAGGGTCAGGCCCGGCGACGCCCGGTGTGCGTGACGATTCCCGCGGGCACGGCGAGGCCGAACTGCTGCGTCTCGCGATCGAGCTCTCCGAGCAGCACGCCGGCCTGAGCTCGCGCCGTCCGCGCCTCCGGATCGACGCGGATCCCTTTCATCGGCCCGAGGTCGGCGACCAGCGCGTCGTCGGCGACCGACAGGCCCGGGAAGCTGTGGCCGCCGCTCCGGACGGCGAGAGCTCCATTCCTGTGCGGCGCGCGAACTGGACTGCAGCGATCACGTCCGCAACGCCGGCGGAGCGCGCGATCAGCGCCGGACGGCGGCTGATCGAGCCGTTCCAGACTCGCCGCTGCTCGTCGTAGGACGGGTGGTCCGGACGCAGCAGCTCGCCGCGAAGCGAGCTCTCGAGCTCGAGGAGTGCGGTCTCGTCGAGCTTGGCCTCCGTCGCTGGATCGCCATCCGACATCAAGAAGATCGCAGACCGCGGCCTGAACGTTCTGGTGGCTCGTGGCAAGGTCTCGACATGTCCTCAGCGGCCAGGCAAGCGAGGAAGGCCGAGGCGTTCGGCGCGCTCCACGAGCCGGCGACCCGTTCGTGATCCCGAATCCGTGGGATGCCGGGTCGGCCCGCGTCCTCGCCGCGCTCGGTTTCAGGCGCTCGCGACAACGAGCTCCGGCTTCGCCTTCACCCTCGGTCGTACGGCGACGGCGCGCGTCAACGCTCGACGAAATGGTCGCCCACACGGCTGCCCTCGACCGTGCGACCGAGCTTCCGGTCTCGGTCGACCTCGAGAACGGCTACGGCCCGATCCGGCCGATGCTGCGCGCGCGATCACGCGGGCGGCCGAGGCCGGGGCCGTCGGCGGCTCGATCGAGGACTACGACCCCGGCGGCCGGCTCTACGAGCTGCGAGCACGCCGCCGGAGCGGATCTCGGCGGCGGTGGAGGCCGCTCGCGGTCTCGGACTTCCCGTTTGTGCTGACCGCGCGAGCCGAGAACCACATCCGCGGGAACCCGGAGCTCGAGGACACAATCGCGCGGCTGCAGGCTTTCGAGCGGCGCTGGCGCCGACGTCCTCTACGCGCCCGGCCTGCGCAGCGTCGCGGAGATTCGTGCCGTGTGCGAAGCGGTCCACGGCCGGTGAACGTGCTCGCCGTTCCCGAGCTCGACATTCGCCGAGCTCGCCGACGCCGGCGCACGCCGCGCGTCAGCGTCGGCGGCAGCGCTGACCTGGGTGGCGGTCAAGGCGTTGGCCGACGCTGCGCAGGCCATCCGCGATTCAGGCGACTTCTCGGCGCTGGCCACAGGGCTCCCGCTCGACGACTGGCTCCCGGACTGAAACCCGTCGGTGTCAGTCGTCACGCAAGAGCCCCTGTCGATGCGCCCTCGCCACCGCCTCGAGACGTGAGTGCGCCCCGAGCGCGCGGAGTATGTGCCGGATGTGGTTGCGAACCGTCTCCTTGCTCACGTGGAGCATCGCCGCGATCTGCTCGGTCGATGCGCCTCCGCGAGGAGCCGCAGCACCTGGCTCTGGCGTGCCGTCAGTTGCGGCATCCGGACCGCGGGATCTCGCGGCTTGCCGGGCAGCACGACTCCGAAGACCGCGTGGCAGTCGTCGCCGTTCTCGATCGGCACCAGAGCTGATCTCGGCTACGGCGGCGGCGACCGTCGGCGGTGAAGACGTCCACCCTCGTAGCTCGGTAGAGTGTGGCGCCTCGGAGCTTCCGCTCCAGCTGCCGGCCTGAACGAGGCGGACGTCCTCGGGCGCGACGACCGTCGCAAACGGACGGCGTCTGAGATCGCCGAACATCTTCTCGGCCGCCTCGTTCTCCCAGGTGATCGTCCCGTCGCTTGCGGCGAGTGAAGCTCGGAACCTTCACTCTCCATGAGCGTGCGGGTCAGCTCGATCGACGAGCCTCTTTCGGCATGTGACCTCGATTCTGCGCCTATTCCACGCCCGGTTCCAGCCCAGCTAGCCAGAACGCCGGATGACCCGACCGTGTCATGACGTGGCAGCGAGGCGAGGCAGCATCCGGCGGGCGTGCCGCAGGTGGCGACGGGATGCACTCCCGGCGGCTGTGCCGGGCTCTCTCCAGGCTCCCGCATGAGTTGCCGCGCAGGCTCGGCGGGAGCAGCCCCGCACCTGGTCCGCTCAGCTAAAGAGTTGCTGGACGGAAAGCGAAGGGAACTCAGGCGCGAGCTCGAGGGCGTAGTCCGCAGAGAAATGTCCCCGCAGGTCGGCCAGTAACCGTCCTGTTTACGACCAGTGGACAGAGATACCGGCTCGACGATCCGCGCGGATGGGCGCAGAACCAGCCGAGCGTGTCGACGAAGCCGATCCCGCTGCTTGCGGGCGTTCGCCGCGATCGTTCGGTTCGTCGAGAGCTGAACCCGCGTCGCGACTCGTAAGGGTCGAGTGACAGCGCGGCAGGGGATCTTTGCACTGGCGTCGACAAGGAGTGGAGAGATGAAGCGCGTGCTTGTTCCTACCGTCGCAGCAGCCGCGGCCGTTCCCTCGTCCTGGCGGTCGTGTGAACGCGAGCGCGGGCGCCACGCAAGGCGCAGCACCACTGCGCCCGGCCACCTGAACGGGGCGGGACGATTCACGCATCGTCGAGCGTGCGTGACCGGAGCCGCACGGTCACCAACGGTTCGGGCGACTCGGCCGGCAACATCCTCACGTTCGCGAACGACGCTTCGACAGCGCGAGACGCGAACAGCGAAGTCGGCAGCGACCAGGGTTCCGGCGTCCAGCACCGTCGCTAGGCAAGTCCCGGGAATGCATCGGACGACGTTCCGCCGGCAGGTCAGGATCACCTGGCTGAAGGGCCGTTACCGTACGACACGGCCGGCAGCACGCCTCGCGGTCACCGGGGGGACCGGCAAGTGCTCGGAACGTCAGAGGCTCCGGCTGGATCTCAAGTTCCGGAACCCGGTGCAGGTGCTCGAGTTCGACTTCATCTTTCATCTGATCGGCTTAGCGCCCCGAGAGAAAGCCCTCCGGAGGCGGGTTGGCGCCTGGAGCGCCCACCGCCGCCTCCAGCAGAACGCGCGCACCGGCGCAGGGTGGGCTACGCTTATAAAGCTTCTGCGCCGCGGCCGACAGACGGCGTGGCGGAGACTTCCCAGCCGCCGACATTCATGGCTTCTACCCCGAATGCGCCAATCGGTTACAGGCTGGCGGTGCTCGATCCCCGGTAATTTAGACCGAGGATCTGGTGATACGGCCGCCGGCTTCCTGAACCCGTGAAGCGAGATCTCGGTCGGGAGGGAACGCACCTGGCAGCTTCGTCCGGCAGGTCAGCCTGATCGTGGAAGCCTGCCTCTCGCGCAGAACGCGCCGAGCAGCTCTTGAAGCTCGGCGAGCTCGGCCGGGCGGATGCGAGGATGGGCGTCTCGAGCAGCTCCTCGCGCGTATACCCGCCAGCATCGCGCAGCCAGCGTCGTTAGCCGCGAGGATCCGGTCGCGCTGCGTGGTCCATGACGTACGCGGGTCTCGTCCGCGTGTCGCGCTGAAGACTGCGTGCCGGAGATGAGGTTGCCAGGGTACACAGTGGCATGGCGCTAGCCGGTCATGGAGCCCGTGGTTTGCGCGATCGAGAAGGTGCCGCCGGCGGCGAGCGGCGAGCCGCTTGGTGTAAGAAGGCGCTGCCGGGCAGGGTGAGAGATACTGGCAGCAGGAGCGCCCGGCGGACGAGGTCGTTAGCGAAACGAGTGCCGGAGCCCCTGGATGCGCAGGATTCGGCGCTGCAGAGGCGCTCAAAGAGCTTCCTCGGTCAGCTCGGCTGCATCGGCGCCGAGTAGGGTCTAAGCGGCACTTCGGGTTCAAGAGGTTGTCTGAGCACGGAGGCGGCGGACGAGGACGCGCGGTAGCCCCAGCGTTCCTCGCCCCGGCACTGAGCGAGAAGCGCCTCCGGTGAGCGTCGGCGAGAGGGCCGCCGAGCGGCCGCTTCGCGAGGGTCTCGGTGACGAAACGAGGTTGCCGCCGGATCGATTCGTAGAGCCCGGGTACCCCTGAGCGGTGCAAGCTCGTCGGCGAGGGGCTCGAGCGCCACGAGCGCGTCCGGCTTCGGCGAAGGAGGTGCTCGGGCGAGACATCCGTGGCCGCGCGCCGCTACGAACGCTGCAGACACCGCCCCGCCGCGGCGCCGGAGGTACTGAGCGCCGCGAGTGTTCGCGGGTCTGCCCATTGAAGATCGTCGAGCAGAAGTACGAGCGGGGCATGCTTGACGATCAGCGCAACTAGCGCCTGAGGCACGTCCAGCTCGTCGAACCGTGCTTCGCCTCGACCAGCGCGAGCTCCGGCAGGATCTGGCTGAGCGCCGGCAGCGGCGAAGCGTCGAGGTCGACGCCGGTGGAGCGCGTCCCGGCGCGCGGGCCGCGAGCGGAACGTACGGAAGGTGCCGCTCGGCTTGAGCAGCCCGCGCGTCCGACCGGACGTCCTTAGCGCTCGCCGACAGCTCGATCAATTAGTCGCGTCCTTGCCGAGGCCCGTTTCGCCCCTCGATCTGGATCAGCGCGACGCCGCCGCCGATGGCGTTGCGGACTGCCTGCTTGAGCGCCTGAGCTCGGCGCATGCGGCCGAGCAGGCGAAGGCATCGCTCGCCGGGCGCAGCCTGCGCCCGGCGGATCGGCGGGGCAGCAGCAGCAGTGGACGTCCTCGCTGGCGACGATGACTGCCGCTTTGAGCGCCCGCGTCTCCGCGGTCGGCTCGAGGCCGAGCTCCTCGTCGAGCCGCATGCGAAAGCTGCGGTAACGCACAGCGCTCGTGCGGGCGGTCGAGCGCGTAGAGAGCGCAGCATCTCCGTGCGGTGCGCACGCTCGCGAAGCGGTCGAGCGCGGCGGTGCGCCTCGGCGTGATGCGAGCGCAGCCGCAAAGTCGAGCTCGGCCAGCGCTGCCTCGGCCGCCTCCAGATGGGCGCCGAGAATCCGGCCCTGGTAGCGCCAGCGCAAGTCCAGTGCCCAGGCAGCGTACGGCTCGGTCCTCGAACACCTCGCCGCGGACGAGCCCAGCGCTCTGCTCGAGCGAGGCACGGGCGAGCCGGGTCGGTTCGCGCGCTGAGCCTCGAGGCAGCTGATCGAAACGTTCGAGAGACGAGCGCGCAACGAGCTCGGTCGCAAATCGGTGACGCCTCCCGGCTCGGTGACGACGGCTGCGCGCCCGCTCCCGCTCCGGGGTGAGGTGGCGGCGGAGCACTGAGACGAAGGTCTGGAGCGAGCCGGTCAGGTCACCGGGCAGCTCGCGCCCCAGCAGAGGAGCTCGATCAGCGGTCGGTCGGCGACTGCGCGATGGCCAGCGGGCTGTAAGAAGCGATCTCGAAGCACCTGCTTGGGTCTCGTTCCTGCCGAGGTCGCGCGGGGCCGAGCTTGCGTCGCTGTCCCGACCGAGAGCGGCCCGAACAGCCGAATCACCGGCCGATCGCGACGCCGCTGGGCGAGAGCGCGCACAGGTTTGCAGTCGGCCGGGCCGTCGATTCGTTACAGCGGGTGCAGCGCGGTGCGTCGACTCAGGCCCCATCAGCTCACGCTGAGCGCCCCTCCCTACCGTCGCCTCCTTGCCCAGTCACACCCCACGAAAGGAGAAGACATGAAGGTCTTGTCGAAGCGGTGGCTGCTCGCGTCAGTCACCGTCGCGATCGCCGCCGCGTTGGCGGCGATCGGCGGCCAGGCGCTTGCCGGCTCGAAGGGCAGCGCCGAAGTCGGCCCAGGGACTCGGGCCGTTCACAGGACTGCTGCCGCGGGACCACTTGACCGAGAGAGCGCGATCCAGGTCGATCTCAGCAACGGAAACCGTGCGGCTGCCGCTGTACCCAGGCAGGCGCGAACGGCGAGACGGTCGTGGTTCGTCCTGCTCGACGCCTCCGATCAGGGGATTGCCCACGACCTCGGCGTCGAACTACGCGCCCAAGCTCGGCAACATCGCGATCGGCGACCCGGAGGCGGTGCAGACGGTGACGCTCGGCTCGCCGACGCCGGACCAGAACAAGTTCGGGCAGGCGGCTCGTCGACTTCCAGGGCGCGCCGGACTTCAGCCCGACCCGGATCGCGACAGCCGGGCCGAACGGCTTCCCGCTGGCGAACTTCCAGCCGGGTGCGGTCGCGTAACCCCGGGTACAGCCCGTTCATCCGCATCGCCGGCTCGCCGACGCGGTCTACAGCGCGCCGATCGTCGCCACCGGCGACGGCCCCTTCGACTGGTCGCACCACACGAACACCGGTGACCGCGTGCTCGGCGTCCACATCGCCGGGCCCATCGGCGCCCGGCCAGTTCGCCGAGTCGTGGGTCGACCTGCTGTTCGTCAAGGGCTTCGACGCCGGCCAGCCGATCGTCTACATCTCGACCGACGCCAGGCCAGCCGCTGACCTCGGTGCTCGAGCGCTCGACCTACGTGCCCGCGCTCGAACAAGGCCGCCTACAACGGCGGGGATGACTTCCTCGGCTCTGCCCGCGAGCGGCTGTTCGGCTTCATCAACGGCCAGACCGGCGCCGACAACAGGAGTCGCAGGGGTTCGTGCACCTGGTCAAGGACGGCCACGCCTCCGAGGACGCCAGCGCCGGCAACACCGCGCTGATCGACGCTCTGCGACAACGGCGGCGACCTGCTCAACGTGTTCGGCGACTTCCCGACCCTGAACGACCCCCGGCACGCCGACGCCTACAGCCCGCTCGTGGGACGCCCAGCTCGGCCTCTGGACGACGACAAGGCCGTCCCAGGAAGCGGCTGAACACAGCGGCCAGATCGACGAGGTGCAGGTCGCTTCAACCCCTGCCGCCGCGCGCGCCGATCTGATCACCGCCAGTAGGCATCAATCCGGCTAAGGACAGGCGATTGCTCGCGCCTATGGCGCCTCGGCGTCCGCTATCAATTGCGCCGTGCTCGGATTCAACCTGATTAAGGCTGCCGGCTAACCTGGCCGAGCCCGTACCCAACCCACAGTTCCCTCCCCGCCTCGCGCTAGGCGGAATCGACCGAGACGGCGGGTCGCTTCCCCGACACTGCCGGCTCTCACCAGCCCCTCGTCCGAGCGGTCAGAGCCACGGCGGATCGAGCGCCGGAAGTCAGATCTGCGGCTGATGCGACGCTTTCAGCTTGACCCTGCGGCGATACCCGAACTGCGGCAACATTTCCACCGTTCGGGCTTCGCCATTGCCGATGACGGCGAGAGGCTGGTCATCCGTCGCCCCGACGCACGGAACCGCCGCGCACGAGCGGCGCGAGATCGAGCTCTCACCTGCAGGTTTGGCGCGACGATGCACCCCGACGTCCCGGGTCGGATCGCCGCGCTAGCGACCTGACGCTCGAGGGGGACGGACGCAGGCGCGCCCCGCCCCCTGAACTCGGTCGAGCCTACGGGCCCCAGTCCATCGCGCCCAGCGCAGCGAGCGCGAGCGCGGTCAGGATCGGCAGCCAAAGCAGAAGACGATTCCGCATCTCCAGCACCTCCTCTCCAGCAGTTCGCAGGGACGCCGGATCGCGGCGAGCCCTTGGGCCTCGCCCCGTAGACCAGGTTCGGAGTCCGTTGTCAAATGGATCTGGTCACCATTGACCCTCCGACTCTGACAGCCAAGATGCAGCAGATGCGGGCGGGAAATGAGGCCGGGGTCGAAACCGTGGGTCAGCGCCTGCGGCGTTTGCGGCAGGAGTGGGCTCTCCCAGCGCGACCTCGCCTCGCCCGGGGTTTCCTATGCCTACATCAGCCGGATCGAGCTGGCGCCCGGCGACCCTCGGTCAAGGCCTTGCGAGCTGGCGCCGAAGCTCGGCGTCTCGGTCGGAGTACCTCGAGACCGGTCGCGATCTGAGCGATCGCGACCAGCGCGAGCTCCGGCTGTCGGAGGCGGAGCTCACGCTCCGGCTCGAGCACGACTCGCCTGAGGCAGAAGCCGAGTTCGCGGCGCTGCTTGCGGAGGGCTCAGGCGGCGGGCTGATGCCGAGGCGGCGGCCTCGGGCGCGCGCGGGCTTGGGTGAGCTTGCCGACCGGCCGCGGCGACTTCGGCGACTGCGATCGGAGAGCTCGACCAGCGCGCGCCTCCGGCGTGCTCTCACCTCTCACACACGCCGACCTCTACGCGACGCTCGGCCCGGCGCCTACTCGGCTTCGGGCCAGCCGCGGCGGGCGGTCGAGCTGCTCGAGGACTGCCTCTCCCAGGGCCCAGTGCTCAGGCGCAAGAGGACGTTAGCGCCGAGGTTCGGTTCGCGACATATCTGAGCTTACGCCCTCTCCGATCTCGGTGAGCCTCGAGCGCGCGCGTGTGGTCGACACGTGCAAGCAGCTCGGGCGAGCGCAGAAGACGCCCGATCCCTACTCGCGCGTTCGCCTCTACTGGTCACTGGCCCGGCTTTCCCTGATGGAGGGCAAGCCACGTTCCGCGCTCCGCCAGATCCAGCGCGCGATCGGACTCTAGAGGCGACCGAGGACACGCGGCAGCTGGCGCGCGCACACCTTTCGTCCGGAGAGATCCTGACCGACGATGGCGATCCCGGAGGCAGGCCCAAACGCATCTCGAGCTGCTGAAAAGCTGCTGGGCGACCATGCCGGATGCGGCCGATCTATGGCGTGGCTCTACTGGAGCAGGCAAGAGCGTCGCTGCTGCTCGGCGAAGACGATCGCGCCGAACGGCTCTGCGCGGCAGTGCGCTCGCTGCTCGCCGGAGGCGACCCGCTGACAGCGCGCCCGGGCGTTGGCAACCTTGGCCGAGGCGCGACCGGAGGAGATCGATGCCTTGCAAGCTGACTTCGCGCAGGCACTCGAGGTGCTGGAAGAGGTAACGGCGCTGGCCGGCGGCGGCGTCAGTGCTCCGGACCTGGAGCCGGGCGCTTCGCCGCGCCGGTCGCGCAGCAGGCTGCCATGGACGATGCTCGATCGCGCGCGCTGCTTATGGCGTACGGGGCTCCGGCCAGCCGGCCGGCGAGCGGCTCTAGGAGGGTCTAGCCGCTGGCAACTCAGCGGCGGCCGGGCGTCAGCTGCGAGCGGCGCCTGGAGTCATGCGAGAAAGCGGAAGGGCGGCCCTGCGACGGGAAACCGCCCTCCCCTGATCGGAAGCGGCATGGGGTGACTTGGCGAGCCTCCCTGATTCCTTTCACGCTCCCTCGCCCGACTCATCGGCAGAAGCCCTGAAAGTGCTGTCCCCCTTCCGAGGGATCCATGCTGACACCTGTTATCCGGATTTACAAGGCGCACATGGCCAGATTCGACGCGTGCACAGAAGAGAAGGCCGCTAGTGGCCCTCTTCTTGTGGCGCTAGCGTCGCCCCGACGTCCAGATCAGCCACCGGGGCCAGCCGGTCCGGTTCGTCGATGCGCAGAAGCGGGATGAAGATGTGCGCCAGCGGTCCGATCGCCAGCGCGTAGACGACGGTGCCGATGCCGACAGTTCCGCCGAGCACCCAGCCGCCGGCGAGAACAGCGACCTCGAGCACGGTGCGGACGACACGGATCGAATGGCCACGAGCCGCCAGCCCCGTCATCAGCCCGTCACGCGGCCCGGGACCGAGACCCGCTCCGATGTAGGCGCCTGTGGCGACCCCGTTCAGCCCAACCCCGAAGAGCAAGAAGGTGGTTCGAAGCGTCAGCCCATGCGGAGCGGGAATCGTCGCCATACAGAGATCGATGACGGCGCCGACCACGATGACGTTGCTGAGCGTGCCGAAACCAGGGCGCTGACGAAGCGGAATCCAGAGAGCGAGGACCACCGCGCCGACGATGATCGCCCAGGTGCCGACTCCGAGCCCGAACCGCCGCGAGAGGCCCTGATGGAACACATCCCAGGGATCGACCCCGAGCCCGGCGAGCAGCATGAGTGCGTCGCTGAAGCCGTAGAGCACCAGCCCGGCGTAGAGCTGAGTGAGGCGCCGCGGACGCGGCGGAGGGATCAAGCGACGGAGCTGGCTGACGACCACTCATTCACACTGCCGCATAGAACACGCTGATGGCCTCGAGGTAACGCTCCGTTTCCTCGAGCACAGGCGTGTGAGAGCTCTCCTCCAGCACGACCTCATAGGCGTTGGAGATCCCTTCGACCAGGGTGGCAGCGATCGAGTCGGTGCACATGTCATGGCGACCGCGGATGACCAGGGTCGGTAGGTCGATCTCGCCGAGCCTGTCGCGCACGTCCCAGCCGCTGAGGGCGCCCGTTACGGTCCACTCGTTCGGCCCCTGCATCGCCAGATAGACGTCCCGCGCCTTCTCGGCGTTCATCGGCTCGAGCGCAGGGCGAGGCCTACGCCCGCGGTAGAAATGCCGGTCGAAGTACGCCTCCATCGCTTGCGCGTACTCCGGATCGTCATAGGTAGCTGCGAGCTCGTGCCGGTCGAGAACTTCGACGATGTCGGCAGGGAGGGCGTTCTTCAGCAGGAGTTGCTCGGTGGCCCATTGCTCGACGCTGGCGAGTGTCGAGCTGAGGATCACGCTCACGATCCCTTCCGCGCCGGAGAGGACGTGTTCCAACGCGAGCATGCCTCCCCACGAGGTGCCCAGGAGGTGGATCCGCTCGAGCCTTAGCTGGGAGCGAACCGCTTCCACCTCGTCGCGGAAGACGGCGACCGACCACTCGACGTCCTGCGGGCGATCCGAGCTGCCGCAGCCAAGCTGGTCGTAGACGACGACCGGGCGCTCGTGGGCGAGCCCCTCTAGCGGCGCGAAGTAGTGGTGCGTCGACCCTGGGCCGCCGTGGAGAGCAAGGAGCGGCACTGCAGCCGACGCCAGGTCGCCCGCGACCCGATACCAGGTGCGGTATCCGAGATAGTCGAGATAACCCTCAGAAACTGCCAACGGGTTGAGTATGTTCTCTCCGGGCTGTGATGATGAGTGGGATCATCTGTCCGGCGCCGTCGCGAACGGTGCTGTCCTCGACGACCACGGCACGCACGAGTCGGGACGATGTGGCGGCGTCGGCCGCGCATTCCTGGCGCGTCGCGCTGCTGACGGAGACCGAACCGGGACGTCCGCAACCGGCGAACGATCGACTCGGCCTTTTGCTCCTCGCAGCGATCGTCATCGGGCTGTCGGCAGTGATCGCGTCGTCGGCGCCCGGACAGGATCGAGACGTCGCGCAGGCGCTGACGACCGTGTTCGGCTGGGCTGGTGCCCTTTGGCGGACGGCGTTCTTCGGCGTGCTCGGGCTTGCGGTCGTGCTGGTCGTCGACGTGGTGCTGCGCCGACGTTGGGACCTGGCGCGTGATCTGCTCGTCGCGGCACTGGGCGTTGCCGGCGCGGCAATCGTTCTGGGCCAGGTCGTCGAGTCCGATTGGTTCCCGCTCAAGGCGCATCTGCTGGCGCGTTGGGGCTTTCCGGAGCTCAGGCTTGCCGGAGCGACTGCGTAATGCGTCGTTGTCGGCCCGGAGCTCGTCCGCTCGGTCCGTTTGCTCGCCACGTGGCTCGTGCCGCTCGCATCGCTCGGTGCCGTCGTGCTCGGCGCTTCGCTCCCATCCGGAGCGTCTGGTGGACTGGCCCTCGGCCTGGCTGCGGGCGCAATCGCACGGCTGGCGTTCGGGACGGCGGCGGGCGTGCCGCCGACCGCGCAGATCCGCGAGCGCAATCGCCTCGCTCGGAATCGAGGTGAGCGACCTGAGGCCTTCGGCGCAGCAGGCATCGTCGGCGCCGCCGAAGTACGTCGGCCATGACGCAGAGGGGCACGCTTTGAAGGTGCGCGTGCTCGGTCGCGATGCGCAGGACACCCAACGGCTCGCACGACGGTGGCGCCTTCTCGCCTACCAGGATCCGCCGCGAAGCGCTCCAACCGGCCGGCTGGAGCAGGTCGAGCACGAGGCGCTGGCCACCTTGATGGCGGCGCAGGCGGGAGTCCGCGTGCCGGAAGTCGTGACCGCCGCCCTCGGCCCCGAGCGGTGACGCACTCGTCGTCACGCGCCAGCCGGACATCGAGCCGCTCGAGCTCGCCAACCCCGAGCAGGTGAGCGACCAAACGCTCGAGGATCTGTGGCAGCAGGTCGCCCGCTTGCACGCGGCTGGCATCTCGCATGGCAGGCTCAACCTGAGCAACGTCGTCATCGTCGACGACGGGCCGATGCTGCGTCGATCTTTCCGGCGGCCACTCTCGGCGCACCACAGTCGGCGCTCGACATGGACGCTGGCGAGCTCCTGGTGGCCTGCACGGTCCTCCTCGGCCCGGAGCGCACTTTGACCAGAGCCGTGGCCGCCGGCTGGGGCGAAGAGGTCGCCCGCGTGCTGCCCTACCTGCAGCGCGCTGCGCTGACGCCCCACCTGCGGGACCTCGCGCGCTCGCACGAGGTCGGTCTCAAGCGATCTTCGCGAGGCGGCCGCCAAGGCCACCGGTCAGGAGGTACCGGCGATCGTGCCGCTGCGCCGGATGCGGCCGCGGGACCTCCTGCTCACCGCCCTGCTTAGGGGTCGCCGCCTACCTGCTGATCACCCAGCTTGCGAAGATCGGTTTCGGCACGATCGCCGATGAGCTGAGCGCAAGCCCAGGTCGCCTGGATCGTCTTCGGGCTGATCGTCGCCCAGCTCACCTTCGTCGCCGGAGGAGTGTCACTCCGCGGCGCGGTGTCGACGCCGCTCCCCTGCTTCCCTGCGTCGTGCTCCAATCGGCGATCAAGTTCATCAACCTGACCGTGCCGAGCTCGGCCGGCCGAATCGGCATCAACGTCCGCTTCCTGCAGCGAATGGGTACTCCGACCCCCAGGCCTTCGGGGCCGGCGCAGTCGACGACGTGTCGGAGAAGATCGTCGAGATCGCGCTCGTTCTGCTGACGATCCCGTTCGTCCACATCGCCGTCAACGCGAGCGACCTGAAGGGCAGGGCGCCGTCCGGACGGCTGATCGTGGCCGTCCTGATCGTCCTTGCTCTCATCGTCCTCGCCCTGCTCTTCGTGCCGTTCATCCGTGCCAAGGTTCTGCCGCCGATTCGCAGCGCGTTCTCGGCCCTCTGGGCAGTAGCTCGCGACCGGCACAAGCGACTCGAGTTGTTCGGCGGCCAGCTCGGCGTGGAGGTGTTCTACGCGCTCACCCTCGGCGCCGCCTGCCTGGCGTACGGCGTCCACCTCTCGTTTGCCCAGCTCCTGCTGGTGAACACGGCGGCGTCGGCGTTCTCGAGCCTCATCCCCTCGCCGGGAGGTGTCGGGACGGCGGAGGCGAGCCTGACCGCCGGCCTGGTCGCGATGGGTGTCGACAACTCGACCGCCTTCGCGATCGCGTTCACCCACCGCTTCTGCACCTACTACCTGCCGCCGATCTGGGGTATTTCTCCCTGCGCTGGCTCCAGCAGAAGGGCTATGTCTAAAGCGGCTCCGGCGGGAGCGCGTAAGGGCGGATTGCCGTCTGGCCGAATCACCCGCCCTGCTCCCACGAGTATCCAGGCGACGATTGCTCCGAAGATGAAGCCGTCCGACGTGCGCGAAGAAAGCGACGCCGCCGCCGTTCGCGCTCGAGCTGAAGACCCCCACGTTCGCCTCGAACAGCTGGTAGAGGAACCAGAAGCCAAGGAAGAAATAGGCCGAGATCCGAACCGGGAAGAAGATGATCAGCCCGAAGACGGTCGAGTTGGGATAGATGACGAAGTAGGCGCCCAGCACGGCCGCGATCGCACCGCTCGCGCCGAGGTTCGGCACGCGCGCCTCGGCCGTCGTGCCCGAGCGGTCAGGTCATCAGCGTCTGGGCCAGCGTGGCGACGAAGCCGCCGGCGAAGTAGAAGGCGAGGTAGCCGAGCTGGCCGAACGCGTCCTCGACGTTCTTGCCGAAGACGGCGAGGAAGAGCATGTTGCCGAGGATGTGATCCCAGCTTCCGTGCAGAAACATCGCAGTGATCCAGCTGACGCCCCACGGCTCGGGACCGTGACAGGAGCCGTTGACCGTGCAGCGGGTAGAACGACGCGTGGAACACCGACGACTGGAGGTGTGGAGCTCGTAGAAGAGCCACACCGCGAAGCAGGCGACGATGATCGAGACGTTGACGATCGGAAATCGGCGCGCCGGGATCCCGTCTGAGAGCGGAAGCACGCGATAACTCTCTCACCCAGTCGGCGTCTCCGCCATCGGAGCGTCGCCTACCCCAGCCTCGGCCGGAATAGGATCAAAAGCCTGATCGGTCGGCCCACGTGGCGCCGTGGACGACGAAATCCGACGGAAAGGAGCGGCGCAAACCATGGAGCAATCCGTCATTCTCGAACGCCTATCGCACATCCCGGTGGAGCCGAATCCCGCGCTACTGGAGCACGCGCGAAACAGCGAGCCATGAGCGTGCAGAACCGGATCGCAGACCGGATCACCGCGTTCGCCGGATCGATGTCGTTCGTCTACATCCACATCATCTGGTTCAGCTGCTGGATCGGATTCGGCGTCGAGGAGCTACCCGTACGGCCTGCTGACGATGATCGTCTCGCTCGAGGCGATCTTCCTCTCGACCTTCGTGATGATCAGCCAGAACCGGGCCGACGCGAAGCGTCAGGTGATCGCCGACCAGCAATGGCAGACCGTGCAAGGAAGAGGACAAGCAGAACGAAGAGCTGATCCACCTCTCGAATCAGATCCTCGACCTGACGAAGGAGATCCACTCGTTCGCACAAGCTGCTCGGTCGAGCGGCACGTAGGAGGTTGAGACATGACTGAGACCCGACGAACCACGAGCGAGGAGGCCCGGCGCGTCGGCGACGCGATCGGGGTCGACTGGAGCCGCTTCGACCTCGAGCAGTTCCGGGCCGGCATGGACGTCGAGTTCGAGCACGGCGCCCACGACCCGCAGACCGACGTGACCCACGACGACCCGATCATCACCGGCAAGATCGCGCTCGCGCACATGAAGGAGTTCCCCGACTACTACGAGCGTCTCGAGCGGATGGAGGCGGAGGCCGAGCGGGACTGGGCAGACAAACAGTCCTGAGACGACACGCCCCGCGGTGACCTCGAAGTGGGAGATCATCGCGACATGGCCACGCCGAACCAAGGCGAGTCGAACCGGCGGGCCGCACCGGGTGGTCGTCGTCGGCGGTGGCTTCGGCGGGCTCCAGGCCGTCCTGAAGCTCCGGCGCCTGGCGGTTGAGGTGACGCTCGTCGACCGGCGCAACTTCCACCTCTTCCAGCCGCTCACCTACCAGGTGGCGACGGGAGCGCTGTCCCCGGCGAGATCGCCTATCCGCTGCGCGCGATCTTCAAGCGCGACCGCAATGTCCACGTCGTGCATGGCCGAGGTCGACGACTTCGACCTCGAGGCGCGCGAGCTGCAGCTCGCCCGGTCGCCGGCGTGTCCCGGCGCCGCCGACGATCCCCTACGACACGCTGATCGTCGCCGGCGGCTCGCGCTACTCGTACTTCGGCCACGACGAATGGCGCGAGCACGCCTGCCGAGGTGAAGTCGCTGGAGAGCGCGCTGACCGTGCGCAACCGCCTTCTCAGCGCCTTCGAGGCCGCCGAATGGGAGTCCGATCCTGAGCGGCGCGCCGCCTGGCTCACCTTCGTCGTCGTCGGCGCCGGCCCGACCGGAGTCGAGATGGCCGGGCAGATCGGCGAGCTCGCGCGCGTGACACCCTTCGCGCACGACTTCCGGCGCGATCGACCCGCGCACGGCTCGCATCCTGCTCGTCGAGGCGGCGGATCGGGTGCTGACGACCTTCCCGCCCTCGCTCTCGGTCAAGGCCGCACGCTCGCTCGAGAAGCTCGGCGTCACGCGTGCTCACGCAGCCGGACCGTGGTCGGCGTCGACGGCGAGGGCGTGACGATCGACGACGGAGGCGGCGAGCCGCGAGCGCATCCCGAGCCGGACCGTCGATCTGGGCGGCCGGGGTAACCGCATCCGGTCTCGCCACCAGGCTCGCCGAGCTGACCGGGGCCGAATCCGACCGCGCCGGGCGCGTCACCGTCGAGCCGGATCTCACGCTCCCCGGGCACCCCGAGGTGTTCGCGCTCGGCGACATGGTGCGCGTGCGAGATGCCGAGCGGGCGGGTCGACCGTCCTCCCGGGCGTCGCGCCGGTCGGCCATGCAGCAGGGCCGCTACGCGGCGAAGGTCGTCCGCGACGCGGCTGCAGCTCGCGGCCGACGCCGCCGTTCCGCTACCGCGACAAGGGCAACCTGGCGACGATCGGGCGGGGCGCCGCCGTCGCCGACATCAAGGGGCTCAGGCTGAGCGGCCACATCGCCTGGATCACGTGGCTCGTCGTCCACCTCTGGTACCTGGTCGGCTTCCAGAACCGGCTGCTCGTCCTCGATCCGCTGGACGTTCGAGCTTCGTCACCCACGGCCGCGGCGCGCGGCTGATCCACCGAACCGGACGCGGAAGGCCGGAGCCCGACGCTGAGAACGGCCCCCGGCCTTCGAGCAACGCATTCGATTGACTCGCCGAGCGGGAGTGCTGTGGATATCCGCGCCTACCCCACTCTTAGGAGGCCTCATGTCCATGCTCGCCGCGGGGACCCAGCGTACGCTCGGGCGCGCTGCTGCCACCCTGGTGGCTCTGCCTGATCCTCGGTATCGCCTGGACGGTCGTCGCGCTGATCGTGCTGCGCTTCGACTACACGTCCGTGAGCGCGATCTCGATCCTGTTCGGCATCGTCGCGATCTCGGCGGGGATACTCGAGATCGTGACGACGATCCTCGCCAACGGCTGGTGGAAGCTGCTCTACGGTGTCCTGGCGGTGGTCTTCATCGCCACCGGCATCATCTCGTTCATCCATCCGGGCGATACGTTCCTGGCGCTGGCGGCTGTGATCAGCTTCTTCCTCGTCTTCGCCGGCACGTTCGACATCATCACGGCGATCTCCGCCCGGCGCGAGGTCGAGGTCTGGTGGCTGCAGCTGATCGGCGGAATCATCGAGCTCGCGCTCGGCTTCTGGGCGGCTGGGTACTACGGCCGGAGCGCGATCTTGCTGGTCGCCTGGGTCGCGGCCTTCGCGATCGTTCGGGGCGTCACGAGACATCGTGATGGCCTTCCGCGTGCGCGAAGTACAGCACGCGGGGTCCGTAGAGGATGCCGTGCGATTTACGACGCGCTCAGATCGCCTTCCCGAGCTCGCGCTTGGTCAGGCCCAAAGTCAGCATGTCGCTCTCGAATTTCGAGATCGCCTCCGCAGGAAGCGCGACCTCGCGCTTCCACCACAAGTGACCGCGTTCCAGCAGGAGATGCGTGAGCCGGTCGTCATCGCCCACGACCACCGCGTCCACGGACCCTAGGTGGTGCCCGTCCGCCGAGTACACAGAGCTCGGCGTGCCGCAATTCGATTTCGCCCTTCGGCACTCTGTCGTAGGAGATCGTCACATCCGAATCGAGTGAACCTCCGTAGTCGCCGAGACGCGGTGGGCGCGTAATTTGGCGCAACAACGATGTCCTCGACTCCGACGTCCCATTTCGGATCCTCGTTCGGCCGCTCCCCGCGCGGAGAATCTCGAACTTGTGCACCGGGTCAAACCGCTCCAGATCCGCGGCACCGCAGTTCAACGAGATCTCGCTCTCGCCATCCTTCTCGGCTCGGCTGGCAAGCGAGATTGGGACCAGGCGGGCATCTTCGGCGTGCTGCGCCGGCTGGATCACGAGGTGCGTCACGCGGCTCGAACTGGAGTCGATGACCACGTCGACCAACTCCCGCGTTGCACCGTCTGCGCAACGGACCGATGTTCCCAGCTCGAGCTTCATCTTTTCGCCCCCTAGTCTGTGGGTTCGCTCCAATCTCAACGGCATGGCCCGCGGCCACATCGTCCCGACTGGATGAGATGACGACGGACCTCCACGAAGGTCGAGGTCGACGGTCACCCCGTCCGATACCGGGTAACTGGACAGTTGGCCGACATCCGCCACTTTCGCGACCATCGCGACCTCATCCCCGACGCGCATCGTCCGATCGGGGCGATGCCGAACTCGGCTCGGTTCGGTTTCGTTGAGCGTACGTGGTGAAAAAGTGATCGTGGCTTCCCCTCGCGGCTTCTGCGCGGGAGTAGTGCAGCTCGTGCACGGGGTTCTGGCCTGGTTCCGCGCACGTCGCGTGACCGATATCCGCTCGTCTGCCGCCTCCGACGAAGATGTTTCGTTCAAACTCCCGCGCGAGCTCGTGGCACCGCCGGTCCAAGGGCGCTTCGCTCGCCTTGACGTAGAAAGGACGACCATGGCCTCAACGATGGCTCCGCGCATTGTTCGCTCCGACGAGGAGTTCAGAAGCTCGTCGCTCTCATCCAGGACGTCGACAGCGTCGAGCTGAAGGTGACCGTACCCGAGCACGCACAACTTTCGACCGTGCGAGCGCTGGGTCTCGATCCTCTGCGGGCGCAGATCCGCCAAGTGCTGTTCTTCGACACGCCTGACCTGGCGCTCGACGGGCGACGGCGTCGTGGTGCGGGCGCGTCGGTCGCAGAAGAAGGGGATGACACGGTGGTGAAGCTGCGGCCTGTCGAGCCGTCGAAGCTGCCGCCGGGCGGTCCGACGATCACCGGGCTTCGGGATCGAGCTCGACGCCTCACCCGCCGGCTACGTCTGCTCCGGTTCGCTCAAGGGAACTCCGGCGTCGGCGGACGTTCGTGAGGTGATGAGAGGAGAAAGCGCTCTCCACGAGCTGCTTTCGGAGGAACAGCAGGCGCTCTTTGCCGAGCACGCCCCCGAGGGCATCGGACTCGGCGACCTGTCGATCCTCGGCCCGATCCTCGTGCTCAAGTTGAAGGATTCGCCCGAAGACTTCGGCCGGCGGATGGTCTCGGAACTATGGCTCTACCCCGATGGCTCACGGATCTTCGAGCTCTCCACGAAGTGCAGAACCGTCAGAGGCGTTCCGAGGTCGCAGCCGAGGCGCGAGCGTTTCCTCCCGTCGCGCGGGGTCGACCTGGATGCGAATCAGCAAACGAAGACGCGAACGGCGCTCGAGTTCTTCGCGGGCGACCTTGGGAAGGAAAACACCTGGTAGCTAGCTACGCGATGCCCTCGTCGAGGCAGACCGAGCTGACCTCGAGGCGTAACACGCGTCCGCCATCTCGTCGACGACGTCAGGCCGTCGACGTCTTCGTTGCCAACCGTGCCTTCGAAGGCGTTCCGGCACGCCGCGACTCTGCAGCAGCCACGACGACGGCACCTGCGCGCGGACGTCTCCGATGTCGTCGCGCGGCGGCATTGACCTGCGGCGATGTGGTGTTCATGACGAATCCACATCGGCATTTTACAGACGCAGGCATCGGCCGTAGCGGGCACTGCATGGCTCGCCAGTCGGCCTCGCCGGCCTGAAGGACGTATTCGCGGCCATCGACTTCGTACCGAATCGCACAGAGCGACTCCTCCTCGACCCAGGCCTCCAACTCACGAAGGAGCACGGCGAAGTCGCCGGACTGCTCTCGGAGCCTTGCGGTCACGGGTTGACGTCCCGCGCTTTCGTGCAACGAAACCGTCCATCTCGGCGCAAGCCGGCGCGTGAGGCGCACGGCCGCGGCGAGATCGGCGATCTCGAAGTGAACGAGATCAGCGATTTCCGTCAGCTCAGCCACAGTCGGCCTTGGCCAGGCGAAGGACGACGGCGAGATCGTCTCGGATTCGCTCGAGCGCCGACAACTGGACTCCAACTGCGCGCTCCGAGTCGAGGAGGATCAGCGCGTCCTCGACCGCCTTGAGCGCGTGCTCGATTCGAAACCGACGGATGTCGGCGACAGGTGAGGAGACAACGACCTGTCGCCGACTCGTCCGTCGACTCGTCCGCCGACCAGTGACCAGTTCGTCGGCCGCGAGGTTGTGACCCCGTCCGTGCGCGTTCGGCTTCACGTAACGAGAATCGCCGTTCGCGGCAGGCTCTCGCCTGACCGGCTTAGGTCATTCCGAGTCGGGGGCGGCCCCTCAGGTTGCGGTCAATCGAGCCTGGAAATAGCTGACGGCGCCACCCGAGAGCGGCGCCGTCAGTCCTCCAGACTCAGCTGCTCGAGCCTGTCAAGCGTCGCGCAGCTGGTGCCCTCCGTAAGCCACGAGTCCGTAGATGATCAGGATGTCGATGGAGAACATCAGCAGCGACCAGATCGGAAAAGCAGGGACGTAATACAGCTGCCCGATCGCATTGACGCTCGCGACGAAGACCCCGAACCAGCGCGCGATCTCGCTGCCCCCGAAGAGGCTAAATGCAGCCAGAAGCTGAAAGACCCCCAGGAAGAGGACGATCCAGCCCCAGGTTTTGAGGTCGCTGAACACGAACGTCTGATTCGCGGTGTACACCCGGGAGTTCGCGATTGCGAGGATGCCTTCGAGCACGTTGAACGTTCCCGCCAGCCCGAGCAAGATGGCCGCGAACGTGATCCATCCGCCGCCGGTGACGTCGTACTCCTGCGTGCCCGCGCTTCCAACGTCATAGCTACTTGTCGCCATGCCTCTCCTTTCGCTCGTAAACGCCGTTAGCGAATCGGAACCGGTCTTCGCCTACATCGTCCCGATGGGATGAACCCGGAGCGAGGCAGGCTGGATGAACGTGTTCGAGCACGAAGACCTTCGATCCCAAGACCCCTAGACAGGGATGGCGTCCTGGGACTGCCGGAGGCCCTTTTTCTCACCCACGCTCACGCGCCCGCGACCGAACGCGTCGACACGGCCTCCAGCGGCCGGGGATATCGAGCAGGGCCGCGTGCCCGATCCCTACCGGCAGCGCCGGATCGACGACAAGGAGGTCGCCGACCGGCTCCAGGCCGAGCATCGTCCGTAGCAGCAGGAGCGGCGCGCCCGTCGACCAGGCCTGAGGGCTGCACGCGGTCGGGTACTGAACCGGGTACCTCGTCAGCGTTCGCTCGTAGCCGCCGAAGGCTTCGGGCAGACGGCCATCGAAGAAGTCGGCGGCCTCGAGGATGCCGGAGGCGATCCGCGCTGCCTCCTCCTTGAAGCCGTATCGGCGCAGACCCCAGGCTATGAACGAGTTGTCGAAGGGCCAAACGGTGCCGACGTGATAGCCGATCGGGTTGTAGCGCCCTTCGCCCGTCGCAGGGTGCGCACGCCCCAGCCGGAGAAGAGACGTGGGCCGAGGAGATGGCGCGCGATCGCCTTCGCCTTCGGCTTTTCGACGATGCCGCTCCAGAGCAGGTGGCCGATGTTCGAGCTGAGCGCGTCGACCTGCTTGCCGTCGCTGTCCAGCGCCAGCGCGAAGTATTCACGGTCGGCGATCCAGAAATCTCGGTTGAAGCGGCGCTTGAGGTCAGCAGCCTGCTTCTCGAGCTGAGACGCGAACTCTGGGTCCTTCCAGATCTCGCGTGCAAGCCGCGCGGCGCGCATCTTGGCGTCGTAGGCGTACCCCTGGAGCTCGCACGTCGCCCGCGGGAACCCCGCCAGACGACCGTCCCGGTACGAGATCGAGTCCCACGAGTCTTTCCAGCACTGGTTCTCGAGGCCCGTCTTCACGTTGCGGCGCTGGTACGAGATGTAGCCGTTGCCCATCAAATCCGCGTACTCGTCGATCCAGTTCAGTGCGGCGCGCGCCTCGTACTCCAGCTCGTGGACGAGCCGACGATCGCCGGTCCAGCGCTCGTACTCGTCCAGCAGCACGACGAACAGCGGAGTTGCGTCGGCGGACCCGTAGTAGGGCGAATGCGGCCGCTCCTCGAACGCCGTGAGCTCGCCGTACCGCATCTCATGGAGGATCCGTCCGGGATCCTCGTCGCGGAAGTCGTCGACGCGCGTGCCCTGCCAGTCCCCGAGCGCTCGCAGGGTCGTCGCTGCGAGCTCGGGTGTGAACGGCAGAGCCTGCAGGCTGGTGAGGATGCTGTCGCGTCCGAACATGGTCATGAACCACGGCAGCCCGGCAGCGGGAAGGCTCCGGTAACCCATGACCGGCGGCGAGAAGCGGAGCGCCGCCAAGTCGACGAGACTGCGCCGGTACGTCTCCCGGAGCGAGTCCCAGTCGCACTCGAGGGTCGGGGCTCGATCGAGCCAGCGCTTCAGGTTGGTCTCCATGTTCTGGCGGCCCCGTGGCCGTGCGAATGTCGGCCGTTCACGCCTTTCTTCCGAGCCCATGGCCGCCGTGACGACGTCGAGATTTGTCGACCATTCGCCCTGAGGCTCGATCCGTGTCTTGAACGTCAGCCCCTTCTTGTCGACGCGGGCCGGCGCCGTCGCGGAGATGTCCGTCGCACGGGTAAACGTCTCGCGTTGATACCCCAGCACGAGACGGCCGTCGGTAACGCGCGCCGAGTAGGTGCCCTTGCTTCTTCAGCGCGTCCTTGACCTCGAACAGATCCGCGAAGTCGGAGCCGGCATCGATCCGAACCGTCAGGTCGACCGGTTTCTCGTCGTGGTTGAGGATCTGCAGCTCCTCACGGAACCCGTTGCCGACCGCGCGGCGTCGGATCACCGAGAGCTTCGAATCGACGTAGACGGTCCCGGTCCCGGGGACGAGAAAGAAGCGAGTCTCGAAGTACTGCAGGTCGTCGGTCGAGAGCGGGGTCAACCGCTGGCCGTTCACGGTCAGAACCCATTGCGAGAGAAAGCGTGTGTCGAACGAGAACAGGCCTGTCGTGTCGGTCAGCGATCCCTCGATGTCGCCGCGGGAGTCACTGACGACGAAGGTGTTGCCGTCGAGGATCTTGACGAGCCCGTCGCTCACGTCCTGCGCCGTCCGCTCGCCACGTTCCGCCTCCGTCCGCGCTTGGCCGGCGGTCCAGGGAAGAGTTTTTGGAGCTGCACCAACAGCTCCATGTTCCCGTCGATGACGACCGCGCCCCGCAACACCGCGGCTGTTGCGTTGACCTCACCCTCGGCGATCCGGTCGAACAACGCCTTGTCCGTTCGGAAGGTGCATTCGGCCCGAGCATTCCTCCGAGAGACTGCGAGGTCACCCTTATCGACCACAAGGAGCCAGCGGTCGACCCGCTTTCCGTCTGCAAGCTCGAATCGCACGGTGCCTTTCGCCCGCTCGAGCAGTGGAACGTGCCCACGCTCGGCCAGCGCGCGAAAAACTCCGCGGTCACATCGGTCATCGTTCCCTCAGTCACGACTCGACGGTGATCCGGGCTCCACGCTGGTGCGTCAAACCGGCGCCTGCCCAGTCGACAACGGCCTTGGCGCGGTCCTGGTTCGTCGGCAGCAGCGCCAGGTGCACCGTTCCCCAGGCGACCTGGGCGGCCTTTCCCTTCATCGTTCGCCCGCCCAGCATCTGCACGACCGCAGAGCCCCGTCCGATCGTCGCCATCGTTCCTTTGTCGCGGTATCTGAATGGTTTTGTCTGCTTGCCGGCGACTCGGTGAGCGATCGTCTCGCCTACGTGCTCGCCCGATTGCAGTGCGACCGAGCCGAGCTGAGGCAGAACCTGGCTCGTCTTCTGATCGGTGATCGCGGCGATATCGCCCACCGCGTACACCTCCGGGTGCCCGGGGATCGTGAGCTCGGCGTCGACCGCGATCCGGTTTCCCTTTCCAGCTCGAGACCGAGCGATCGCACGAGTGCATTGCCCTGCAACCCCGCTCCCCAGACGAGCGTGTACGCCCGAAGGACTGTGCCGGACTTGAGCGTGACGCGGCTCGGCTCGATCGACTCGACCACTTCCCCGGTCATCACCTCGACGCCCCGCTTGTCGAGGGCCTGTTCGGTGTAGGAGCGGATGTCCGGCTTGAACATCGGGAAGATTTCCGGGCCGGCTTCGACGAGCACGATCCGGGCCTGCTCGTGCGGCAGGTCGGGGTAGTCCTTCCGGAAAACCCCGTTGTAGAGCTCGGCCAGAGCGCCCGCGGTCTCGATCCCGGTGGGCCCGCCGCCGACGACGACGATGTTCAGCGAGCCGTCTTCCGCCAGCATCGGACTGCGGTCGGTCTCCTCCCAGACCTCGAGAACGTGGTTCTTGAGCCGCACCGCGTCCGACAACGTGTAAAGGGGGAAAGCGACCTGCTCGGCTCCGTCGACGCCGAAGAAGTTGACCTCCGCGCCCAGCGCCAGCACGAGGAAGTCGTAGTCCTGATCCTCGAGCTCGCCAAAACGCACCTTCCTCGCGTCGAGGTCAATCTCGGTGACGGCGTCCTGGTGCACCCTGACATTCGGGTGCTTGTGGAAGAGGTCGCGGAGGGGATGCCCGACAGCCGGTTGCTCGAGTAGCCCGGTCGCCACCTGGTAGAGCAACGGCTGAAACGTGTGGTAGTCGTGCTTGTCGACGAGCACGACGTCGACGTCGCTTTTTCCCAGGTTCTGGGCGGCTCCGACGCCGCCGAAGCCGCCACCGAGGACGACCACCCGCGGACGCCGGCCTTTGGAGTCCTTTCGAGCGCTCACGAAGTAGCCCGACCGTACGCTCGGCCCCTCCGTCGGTAGTCATCCCATAGGGATGAATCGCTCAGGTCCGGGGATACGTGCCGCCCGCCTGAAGCAGCGCCGCACCGACACCCTGGACCGTTCTAGCCGCGATCAGGAACCCGAGGCTGCCGGCGAGCGAACAGGCGATCGAGGCCGCCATGAAGACCACGAGACCCCGACCAGGACCGCGGTCGCGCTCAATCGATGGTCAGGACGAGAGGGGTGCTCGTCATGGCTGGAAGACAGGCTACGGGCGGCACGCCCAACACTTGCACGCACACCCTGGACAGGTGCTGCGGCGTGTTGATCGTTGGCACCCCGCCTGGGTACTCTGAATTCGTGGACGCGATGACGCCGAGCGAAAGTGCCTGCGTGCGCCACTCGGACGGGCGTCGGGATCACGTCCGGGCTGTCCCTGCCGGCCGGCGCCGACGGGCTTCGGTTCGCCGCCTGGGTGGTGCCTGTCTCGTGAGCGTTCGGGTGCTGATCGTGGACGACGATGCCGTCGTGCGGGCAGGCCTGGCGATGCTCGTCAACGCCGAGGACGATCTGGAGGCGGTCGGCGAGGCGCGCAGCGCCCGCGAGGCTATCTTCGAAGCACGAAGCACGAAGCCCGACGTCGTCTTGATGGACGTGATGATGTCCGACCAGAGCGGGATCCCGGCCGTGCCGCAAGTCCTCGAGGAGCGGCCCGAGGCGAAGGTGCTCGTGCTCTCGATGCAAGACGACCCGCGGGACGTCCGCGAGGCGTTCGAGGCCGGAGCCCGTGGCTATCTGCTCAAGGAAGGTGCCGACGCCGAACTCGTTGCAGCCATCCGCGAGGTTGTCGGCGGCGGTCGTTATGTCCATCCCGAGCTCGGCGCGCGGCTAGTGGCGGCCGAGACCGCAGAGCGTCGACGCGCCGAGGAGGACCCGCTCTCCGACCGGGAAAGCGAGGTACTACGGCTGCTCGCATTCGGCCACACGAATCAGGAGATCGCGAAGGAGCTCAACATCTCGGTACGAACCGCCGAGAGCCACCGCGCGCACATCATGCAGAAACTCAGGCTGTCGAGCCGCGCCGGGCTCGTCCGCTACGCGCTTGCCGCGAGGACTGCTCGAAGCTTCGTGAGCGAAGAAAGCGACCGCGTCGCCCGCAGTTCGCGGGCTAGGTACTAGCCGACTGCTGCCGGGATCGCTGCCCAGTCCGCCTCGCCGGCCGTGAGCACGTAGTCACGGCTGTCCACCCCGAAGCGGATCGCGCACAAGGATTCCTCCTTTACCCAGGCCTCGACGTTGCGAAGGAGCACGGCCAGATCGCTCGGGTCGGAACGTAGGGCAACGGAGACGAGATTGATGTCGCGGCTGTCCTCGAGCGAGACGTCCCAAATCCCGCCGAGACGGCGCGTGAGGCGAACCGCCGCGGCCAGATCGGGGATCTCGAAGCAAACCGACTGGCGGGTCTCTTCGGCCTGCATCTGCGTCACACACCCAGCCGGACCAGAACGGCAAGGTCGTCTCGAATCCGTTCGAGAGCGGCGATCTCGACTCCCTCGGTCGTTCGACCGTCGAGCAGGATCAGGGCGTTCTCGATCGCGCGCAGCGCGTGCTCGAACTGGAAACGACGGATGTCGGCGGGACTCGAGAGGAGAGAGGAGTCGAGCCCGCGCCGACAGTTCCGCCGACCCGGACCGGTTTCCCGGTGTCGAGCGTGTGGCCCCGTCCGTCGGTGTTGGAATTCATGCACCCAGGGTCGCGGTTGGAGGACCTGCGCTCGTTTGACACGATCAGGTCAATCGCGCTGCCGGCTCGGGGATGATCCGGTCGTTCATCCCATCAGGACGATGTCCCAACGCGCGCTCGGCGCGATCCTCTCGGCGCACGAATAACGGACGAAAGCGAGGCGATGAACCATGTTCAGGCGACGACGGCCACTCATGCGGGCGGCCATGGTCGGGGGAGCCGGCTACTACGCAGGTAAGAAGATCCAGCAGGGGCGCGAGGAGGACGCGGGCAGGACGCGGGCCAGGACGAGGTCGAGACGCAGCAAGCGGCCGCTCCGTCCGCCGGCGGGATGACTGACGACATGATCGATCAACTCGGCAAGCTCGGACAGCTACATGAGCAGGGAGTTCTGACCGACGACGAGTTCGCCGCGCAGAAGCAGAAGCTTCTGGAGAGCACATGAGCACGCCAACGCATAGCGGTGACGGCCTGACGCTTGGACCGGTTCAGATGCTGGTCGTCGGCTTCGAGGGCGACAACTTCAGCGGCGAGATCCGTGAGGAGCTCGAGCGCCTCAAGAAGCACGACATCGTCCGCTTGATCGACCTGCTGCTCGTGAAGAAGACCGACGACGGGGAGATCGAGGTCGCTGCAGACGAGCGACCTCGATCAGGATGAGGCAGAGGAGTTCGGCGCGATCGTCGGCGCCCTCGTGGGCTTCGGCGCGGGCGGCGAGGAAGAAGCCGAGCGCGGTGCGATCGCAGGCGCTGCGGAACTCGAAGACGGACACGTGTTCGATGACGACGCGGTCTGGTACCTGGCCGACGCCATTCCCGACGGCACCGCTGCCGCAGTTGCTCTGCTCGAGCACCGATGGGCGATTCCCTTGCGCGACAAGATCGCGCGGGCCGGAGGAGTCACTCTCTCCGACGCGTGGGTCCATGCCGCCGATCTCGTCGCGATCGGCCTCGTGGGCGCGGCCGCAAAGGACGCCGCAGGACTCGACGCCTAGCCGACAGGCCCGGCGACGGGCACGATCCCCCAGGAGCTGGTGTGGGTCTGCTCTGGCCCCAGGCGGACCAGTCCGTCGCCGCTGCGGAAAGCATTCGGCGCGCAGGTCATCGGCTCGACGGCCAGCGCTTCGGCGGCCGCCGTCAGGAAGCGTGTCCCCGGTGAACACCATCAAGTACGGATAGGACTCGTCGGCCCAGAGGGTCACTTGCCGGCCATCGGCTGTGAGCTCGACCCGGGCGAGCCCGTCGGAGCCGCGCTCGAGGTCGGTGAATGCGTGGTCAAGCTTTGCTGCGCCGATCGCGCGCGGCACGCGGAAGTCGAGGTGCGGTGCCCTCCACGAGGGCTGAAGCCGACCGGGAATGCCTCGCTCGTTTGCCTCGAGCACGGTCCGTGCCGGCACCCTGAGCTCGGCTGCATCGATACGACCGGCGCCCACCGCGAGATACGGGTGCGCGCGCGCGCCGCCGTACGGAGCGGTCTCGTTCCCGAGGTTCGTTGCCTCGGTCCGGACCGTCAGCCCCTCGTCTGAGAGCGTGTACTCGACGCGGAGCGCCAGTGAGAACAGGTAACCCGGCCGCGGGTGGAGGAGGTGCTCGAGCGCGGCCGGCCAGACTCGCGTTCCGCGATCCGCCAGAGCCGACCAGCGGACGAGGCCATGGATCGCGTTTTGCCGCTCCGGCTCGTCGAGCGGGAGCTGCTGGCGCACCCCCTCGAACTCGTAGTTACCGTCCTCAATCCGGTTCGGCCAGGGGATCAGCAGCTGCCCTCGGCCGCTCGAGGCGAGCTCGTCCGCCTCGTAGCCGTCGACTACGGCGCGGTCGTCGGCGAAATAGCTGCGGAGGCCGGCGCCGACCTCGACGACGACCACTCGCTGGTCTCCGTAAGCGAGCTCGATCTGCTCGCCGGAGGGCGATCGGCGTTCTGCGCTGGATCAGGTTCGGACGCCGCGCCAGAGCAAGCCGCGCCATCCACAACGCTCCGGCGATCTTGGCCGGCGTCTGGCTATCGAAGCGGATGGCGCGGCGGTGCCGTCGCCGTCTTCTCAGCTGCATGCCGTCAGAGCCGCCTGCGGAGCCGGCCGCATCAGGGCCGCCGATGATCCAGAAGAACGGCAGGAAGATCCCGAGGATGAACAAGACCCAGTGCCCGTTCCGGATGGTGGCGACCCCGAGCGTGACGATCAGGACCAGGTAGAAGCAAGGCACCGAAGCCTCCGATTGCGTACCACATAGCGTCTCTCCTTGTTTGCGGGAGGCTCAAGCGTGGCACCGCCCGGGTGCGAGCGCATCATCCCGATCCGGACGAGCGCGGCGAAACAGCAATCCGCTCCTATCTGGAGTCGCCCCAGAAGGGGTCGAGTCGGATACCGCCAGTGAGAACGTCCCGCCGCCGCGCCTCGGGTCGTGGTAGGCGGCCTTGATCCATTCGTCCTGACTGGGGATGACCAATCGGTCGAACTCGTCCTCGTCGCGCCGCGCTCGGTCGAGGTCGTACATGCGCCTTCTCGAAGCTGGTCCGAGCGTGTTCAGGAACGCGACATATTGGCGGACGGTGATCTCGAGCCTACCGGCTGCCCGAGCACACGCTGTCCGCGAGGCCGTCGACGAACGCGCTCGCCTGTTCTTCGAAGTCGGGCTTGAGGTTCGGGGGCGGCATCTTCAGCCCCATGACGCGCTCCTGCGGCTCGCCGTGCTTCATGTACCCGAGCCACGAGAGCATCGACTTGACCTGGCCGCCGGCGCACGACGAAGTGCGTCTTGTCGACGAACCGCCCGCCGTCCTTCTCAGCGAGCTTTCGCTGCTGCCCGAGGTTGATGCTGTAGTAGCGGCGGGAGATCGACACGCGTTGCGAAGGGCTTGCCGTTCGAGGATCGTCCTTGCGGCCTGGCGACTCGAGGTACGAGCGGATCGGCATGCTCGTCTGGAACCACCAGGTGGGAGACGCGATCAGCACGAGGTCGTAGTCGCCCGCCTGCGCTTCCGGTGGAATGCGGATCTCGCCGGTCTTGTGACGCAGCTGCGCAGGGAGGATGCGTCGCGATCTGGGCGATCGGGCGCTTCATCGGAAACTGCGAGAGCTTCGGCACCCACCGCTCGTCGGTGAACTCGATCAGCGCCTTCGTCGACCTCGCAGCCCCGCGCCTCGAGCGCCTTCGCCATCGCGTCCGCGACTCTGCCCGACCTGCTTCGTGAGTGTGTAGTAGACGATCAGCACCCTCGGCTTCGTCGGCTCCGTTCACGCTCTCTCCTTTCGGCTCGACGTCGACCACGTCCGTCACTCCGGCTTGTGGAGCCCGAGCTCGCGGGCTGAGCGCTCGATCCCGCGCCCGGTCGGGAGCGCCGCGGCGACCGCGACCTCCTTACCGCCGTGGCCGACGAGATATCTGGTGCTTGGGCATGTCGCAGTAGAGCGCATGGGCAATCGCCTTCGCGATCACCGGGTGGATCCGCATCCGCAGCCGCCTTCTCGGTGGCCTTCTGACCCGCGGCGATCTGATTCTCGTAGAGCCGGTAACCCTTTTCGCCGAGCCTCTGCTCGAGCCCGTCCAGCTCGGCATACGTTTTCTCGAAGATCGCCAGTCTTGACAGGCGCGACCTCGATCAGGGACACGTGGATGTTCGACTCTCGTAGCTCGAGCCGCAGCGCGTCGCTGATCGCCCTGATCCCGAACTTCGATGCGCTGTAGGCGCCGTTCAGTGGAAGGACGAGCATGCCTCCGATCGAGCCCACGTTCACGATCCGCCCGCCGCCCTGCCGGATCGAGGGGTAGGAATGCCTGGACCATGGCGACGGGACCGAACAGGTTGACCTCGAGCTGCGTCCGGAAGTCGGCGATCGGCTGAAACTCGATGGGAGCCGGCTTGGCGATCCCGGCGTTGTTGACGAGGCCGGCCAGGCCCCGATCCCCGCAGCATCCGCGACGGTCGCTGCTGCCGCCGGGATCGATCGGTCGTCAGTGACGTCGATGATCAGCGGCGTCACGTTCCCGTTCGCCCGCTCGCGTCGCCTCTGCATCCTCCCCGCCGGAGGCCAGCGAAGACGTGGAAGCCCATGTTTGCGAGAAAGGTCACCGTGGCGGCGCCGATCCCGGTCAGACGTCCCCGTGACGACGACGGAGTCGCGGTCGTTCACTCCGATCGTCGATCATCAGCCTCCCGCCAGACCCGCCCCGCCTCCGGTAAGCCCTTCCTTCAGCTCCTGCGGCCGAAGCCTTGTCGATCTGCGCGGTCGACGTGCGGATCGCGTTCGCGAGCGCGCTCGTCGACGAGCGTCGGCGTCCGTCGTGCTCGTAGATGGCGATGATGCCGGCCGAGCCGGGCGGAAGCGCGTCGTCGCAGCTTGTCGCCGATGCCGGCCTGCGCGCGGTGGCGCGCGAACTTCCCGCCAGCCCGCCGGCGGCGGCGCCGACGGCGGTCGCCGCCAGGAGCGGCGGGGCGAAGAGCCCGATGACGAGGCCGACGCCGGCGCCGGCCTTGACACCCTTGCGGCCGAGGTGGTCGCCGGTCTCCTGGACGTGCACCTCGCCCTCGGCGTCCTTGACGACGAGCGCCACGCCGTCGGTGACGATCTCGCCGTCGCCCGCGAGCTTGGCGTAGCGCGTCGAAGTCCTGCTGGCGCCAGGTCGGGGATCAGGTAGACGGCGATCAGGACGTCCAGCTGGTCGTTGTCACTCATGGTGCTCCTCTCTCGCCTCCGTCTCAGGCGCTCGCCGCGTGTGCCGCCAGGGCCTGAGCCGCGTGCTCGTTCAGCGCCTTCGCGTCCTCCTCGCTCAGGTGCGGGGCGACGTCGAAGACGACCTGCTTGATCTCGCCCGTGAAGGCGAACGGCGCCTTGTCGGCATAGCTGCGGTCGACGACGAGGCCGTTGTCGCGACCGATGTCCATGCCGGAGTAGCCCGAGAAGCGGCCGGGCACGGTGTGCTCCATCCGCCCGCTCGCGACCGGCTCGCCGTTGACGAGCAGCGTCACCTCGCCGCCGGTCGCCGGCTTCGGCGCGTCGGCGGTGAAGACGAGCTCGACGCTGACCTCGCCGGTCGGCAGCGGCTGCTCGGCCGCCTGGGTGTACTCGAGCACGCCGAGCATCGAGTAGGTGTGCTTGAGCTTCCCGTCCTGCACGAAGAGCGAGAACCCGCCGAGATGGTCGGCCTCGGCGACGATCACGCCCTCGACGCCGCCCTCGGGGACGACCAGGTCGGCGCTGATCGTGTACGAGTGGTTGTAGATCCGCGGGATCATCCCGCTCGGGATGTTCTGGATGTCGCCGCGGTAGACGAACTTCGACTCCTTCGGGAGCGGCGGCACCGATGCCGAAGAAGGACGTCAGTCCGCCGAGCAGCGGCAGGACGTTGTTGGCGCTCGGCCTCCGCCCAGAAGAGCTCGCTGCAGCTCCTTGCACCTTCTCCGGATGCTCGGCCGCGAGGTTCTTCGACTGCGTGAAGTCGTCGGGCAGGTAGTAGAGCTCGACCGGGCTCGTCGTCGGGATCCCAGCCCGGGCCGAACGTGCGCAGCGTCTCCGGGTCGAGCGTCCCACGGGATCCGCTGCAGCCGCTGCGCGAGCAGCCAGCCGTCCTTGTACATCCCCGGTTGCCGAGGATCTCGTAGTACTGCTGCGTGTGCCGCTCCGGCGCGGCCGCGTCCGGAGAACGAGTCGGCGAAGGTGACGCCGTCGAACGGCTGCTGCGCGATCGCCGTCGATCGTGTCGGGCATCGGGATCCCGGCGAGGTCGAGGACGGTCGCGCCGACGTCGTTCACGTGCGTGTAGTGGCTCCGAACGGCGCCCGCGTCGCGCGATGCCGCCCGGCCAGTGCACGACCATCGGGTTCCGCGTGCCGCCGAGATGCGAGGCGACCTGCTTGCCCCAGTCGAACGGCGCGTTGCCGGCCCAGGCCCAGCCGGCCGAGTAGTGCGGGGCGAGCTGCTCGTCGCCCCAGGCCTCGAGGCCGCCGTGCTTGAAGAGGAGCCCCATCTGCTGCTCGGGCGTGAGCGGGATCCCGTTCAGCGTCGTCAGCTCGTTGAACGTGCCGGTGAGCGTGCCCTCCATGCTCGCGCCGTTGTCGCCCCAGATCCAGATCACGACGGTGTTGTCGAGCTCGCCCATCTGCGTCGATCGCGTCGATGATCCGGCCGATGTTCCAGTCGGCGTTCTCGGAGTAGCCCGCGTAGACCTCCATCTGACGGGCGTAGAGGCGCTTGTGCGTCTCGTCGAGCGAGTCCCAGGTCGGGAACGCGTCGTTGCGCGGCGGCAGCTCCGCGTCGGCGGGGACGACGCCGAGCTCCTTCTGCCGCGCGAACGTCTCCTCGCGCATCACGTCCCAGCCCTGGTCGAACGTGCCGCGGTACTTGTCCGACCACTCTGCGCGGCACGTGGTGCGGCGCGTGGCTGCAGCCGGTTGCGACGTAGGCGAACCACGGCGTCTCCGGCTTCTCGGAGCGGACCCGGTGCAGCCAGTCGATCGTCTTGTCGGCCAGGTCGTCCTGGAAGTAGTACGGCTCGCCGTCCTTGGCCTCGGGGACGCCGATGATCTTCTGGTTCTCGGCGATCAGCGGGTCGTACTGTCCGGCCTCGCCGCCGAGGAAGCCCCAGAAGTAGTCGAACCCGAGCCGGGTCGGCCAGCGGTCGAACGGCCCCGAGAACCCCTGCTGGTTGTCCGGGGTCAGATGCCACTTCCCGAACCCTCCCGTCAGGTAGCCGTTCTCCTGGAGGATGCGCGGGAACGGCGCGCAGTCGCGCGGGATGGTCGCGTTGTACCCGGGAACGGGCCGGAGAACTCGCCCACCATGCCGAAGCCGACCCGGTGGTGGTTGCGCCCGGTCAGCAGCGCCGCCCTGGTCGGCGAGCAGAGCGCCGTGACGTGGAAGCGGTTGTAGCGCAGCCCGTTCTCCGCGAGCCGCGTGTAGTTCGGGCGTCTGGATCGGACCGCCGAACGTGCTCGGATTGCCGAAGCCGGCGTCGTCGATCAGGACGAGGAGCACGTTCGGCGCGCCCTCGGGCGGCTGGACGTGGCTCGCCTGGTTCCAGTCGGGCTGCGAGCCCTCGAGTGTTCGCTCCGTCGCGCCGGCGAACGGCGGCCGCCGGATCGGGAGGCTGCCGCGGTCGATTCCTACGTCCTGGCATGACTCTTCGGCCCTCTCATGTCCGCTGCTCAGGCGTTTAGGCGGGCCTTCCACGTCGGAGAGGGTGCTGGGCCCGGGTCGCGCATGGATCATCACCGATTGGGATGAGCAGCAGGTGCACCGAAGGTTCGCCGGGTCGTCCGATCTATCGCGGTGACGCATGCGGTGGTCGTGTAGCCGTGGCCTCTCGCTTCCCCATGTGTGCCCGGCTCGGCCTCCCAGTTCGATCGGCGGTTCCTCGCCTCGGCGATCCGTCCTTGGCAGCGTCGGCGTTCAAGCGGTGTGTTCCGCTCGCGCCGCACCAGAGGAATCGGCGGTTTTTTCCCGTAAACCTGCTAGTGGCATTCACAATCGGGCTGATGACGCCTGCCAGAGCGCGGACACGGCTGGATGTTCTACGTCGGAATCTTCTTCCCGATCCTCGGATCTTCGGCGCCTTTATGCGCGCCGCCGGAGGCGACGGCAACGGCACACTAGGAAGGATGGTGGAGCGCGCGCGATCCACCTCGGGCGGGGATCTTGAGCAGCTGAATTAAGTCGGCGCCCGGTCGCGTCGCCGGGCGCGGGCGCGCCAGGCTCGACTTTCCGCCAGGATCTTGCTGGCGTCAAGACGCCTTCGGTCGCTTTCAGTCGTCCGGAGCGGATCGCCTCGATGAAGGCCTTGATAGTCCCGCTCGTTCTGATCCGCGTAGCGCTCGGAGAAGTCGGTGATCGGACTGGTCGAACCGCGTCGCCCTTGCCCAGGTACGCAGCGATCGCGATCGGGTCTCCCGATCGGGCGTGCGCGCGCGCGAGCGTCCATCCGCACTGGCGAGCGTAGAACGCGAGGGCGGAAGGCGTCAGCGATTCGACGTCGACCGAGCCCTTCATGTCGCGGAGCTGGCGCCAGTAGAAGTAGCGGCTTGCGTCCACGCCCTTCGTCCAGCCCAGGTAGATGTCGCTCGCGGCCTGCATCATCCGCTGCCCCTGCACGACGCGCTCGCCGGGCTGCTTGTAGCGGCTCTTCGGCAGATGGTCCTCGAGCACCGAGTGCGTCGCCTCCTTGACCTGCAGGAACAGTGGGTCCCTGCTGATCGCGCCCCTGGAGCAGGACGATGAACGCTCGCGTGCCGACGCTGCCGACGCCCACGACCTTGCGGGCCATGTCAATCGATCTCGAACCGCTCGAGCAGGCTGGCGCCGGTCGTGCTTGCAAGCGTGGCCCGGTAGGCGCGGAACTGCTCGTGCATCACCATGCTGCAACTCGTCGGCGGTCAGACCGTAGGTCGCCGGTCCAGATCGCGCGCCGGGACGACGATCGGCGGCTGGCTGACGATCCGGTACCGGCCGTCCACCAGCTCGCCGAGCTTCGACAGCGCCTGCAGGCTGTCGCGCGTGCGAGCCTTCTCGGCGATCTTCTTCGCCGCCTTCTCTTCCCTCTTCGCCTGCTTTGCTTCCTTCTTCGCGCCCTTCTTCGCGCGCCTTGAGCTCCTCAGCCTGCGCAAGGCTGCTGATCGCCTCCATCAGCTCTTCCTCGGTCAGGTGCGCATACCAGACGTCCATCGTGGTCATCTCCGCGAACTCGGCCATCGTCGCCCGGTAGGCACTCACCGAGGCCAGCGTCGCCTCGCGCGCCTCGGCCTTGCTGAAGCCGTTGTTGCGCGCCGCGATCGTGAAGCTCGCCGACATGCGCTTCACGTCGTACTCGAACGGGCCCGGGCAGCGTCTCGTCGAAGTCGTTCAGGTCGAACAGCAGGCTCCGCTCGGGCGAGGCGAACACACCGAAGTTCGACAGATGAGCGTCGCCGCAGAGCTGAACCATCAGGCCGGCCCTGGGCGTGTCCTTCAGGTCGGCGGCCATGATCTTGGCCGCGCCCCGGTAGAAGGTGAACGGCGAGACCATCATCCGCCCGTGGCGCACCGGCACCAGGTCCGGCTCGCGCGTCGCGTCCTGCTCCTCGAGCAGCGCGACCGGGTCGCGGCGGTCCGCAGCCTGCTTCCAACCGCCGTGGCTCGACGGAGATGCCTGCTTCCGCGATTCCTCGCCCCCGCGCTCGACGCTCGTTGACGCTCGGTGCTCAATCACGCTCGCATGGGATCGGAACCCCTCCTTTCCGGGTTTCGCCCTCCTCTGACCTAAGATGATCCCGCCCGCCTCGGCACGTCGCCTCATCCCAGGGTGGATGAAGTAGGCGCACGCACCCGACTGAGTGGGGCGACGCACTCCGAAGCCGAGGGTGACCGCGGGGTTGCGGTGAGCGCCCTAGATGGGACGGGACGGGGCTGGGCCCCGCTCTGATCGATGCCTCGCCAGCGCGCCCGTGGGACTACTGACTGACTTTCGATCCCCATCGGACGATGTGCTCTGCCGAGCACTGACTTTCTGGCTTGCGTCGGGCATGACCGCGCTGCTCGCGTCCACGACCGTGGATCTCGCCCGGATCCAGTTCGCGACGACGTCGATCTACCACTTCTTGTTCGTGCCGCTGACGCTCGGGTCTGGGGCCGCTCGTCGCGATCATGCAGACGATCTGGCACCGGACCGGGGACGAGGCGCTGGCTGCGGCTGACGCGCTTCTTCGGGACGCTGTTCCTGATCAACTTCGCGATCGGGGTCGCGACCGGGCTCGTGCAGGAGTTCGAGTTCGGGATGAACTGGTCGGTGTACTCGAAGTTCGTCGGCAACGTCTTCGGCGCGCCGCTGGCGATCGAGGGGCTGGCGGCGTTCATGCTCGAGGCGACGTTCCTCGGGCTCTGGATCTTCGGCTGGAACCGGCTCTCGCCGCGCGTGCACCTGGCGACGCTCTGGATCGCCGTGCTCGGCACCTGGCTGTCGGGGTACTTCATCCTGGTCGCGAACTCGTGGATGCAGCACCCGGTCGGCTACAAGATCGTGAACGGCGAGGCGCAGCTGACGAGCGTCTGGGCGCTCCTGTCCAACGGGTTCGCGCTGCGCGCGTACCTGCACACGATGCTCGCCGGTCTGATCTTCGGGTCGATCGTGATGCTGGGCGTCTGCTGCTGGCACTTCCTGCGCGGCCACGACGTCGACCTCTTCCTGCAAGGCGGCGAAGCTGGCGCTGATCGTCGCGGTGCCGGTCACGCTGCTCCAGCTCGTCGTCGGCAACCGCTTCGGCGAGGCCGTGACGAGCGCGCAGAGCATGAAGATCGCCGCCTCCGAGGCGCAGTGGAACACCTGCCAGCCGTGCGGCTTCTCGCTCTTCCAGATCGGCGGCTTCACCGAGCAGGATGAAACGCCGAGCTTCTCGATCACGATCCCGCGACTCCTCTCGTACATGGCCACCGGCTCGTTCAACGGCCAGGTGCAGGGCCTCAACCAGCTCCAGGCCCAGGAGCAGAGCAAGTACGGCCCCGGCAACTACATGCCGAACGTGCGAGGTGATCTACTGGTCGATGCGGGTGATGGCGTTCGCCGGGGTGCTGATGTTCCTCGTCGCCGCCGTCGGTGCGCTGGCTGTACTGGAAGCGGAAGCTCGAGCGGGCGCGCTGGTTCCACTGGACGGCGATCGTCGCGATCGCGTTCCCGTACATCGCCGCGACCGCCGGCTGGATCCTCACCGAGATGGGACGCCAGCCGTGGATCGTGCAGGGCCTGCTGCTGACGAGCGAGGCGAACTCGCCGAACGTCAGCACGACGTGGCTCGGCATCAGCCTCGGCGGTCTTCATCGGCCTCTACCTCGTCCTCGGCATCGTCGACTTCGTGCTCATGCGCCGCTACGCGCGGCCCGACCGGCCGCGGCGCCCGCGGAGCTGCCGGCTACCGGCGGTCGACGCTACTGATGGATCTCCAGATCCTCTGGTTCGTGCCTGATCGCGGTCTTCTGGGCGGGCTACTTCGTGCTCGAGGGCTTCGACTTCGGCGTCGGCATGCTGCTGCCGTTCGTGCCGCGGAACGAGCGCGAGCGCGGCGTGATGTTCCAGCTCGATCGGCCCGGTCTGGGACGGCAACGAGGTCTGGCTCGTCGTCGCCGCCGGCGCGACGTTCGCCGCGTTCCCGGCCTGGTACGCGACGATGTTCTCCGGCTTCTACCTCGCGCCTGCTGCTCGTTCTCGTCCTGCTGATCGTCCGGGTCGGTCTCGTTCGAGTGGCGCGAGCAAGGGCGAGAGCGCGCGCTGGCGCGCGTCTGGCTGTGGGCGAACGCCGTCGGGAGCTACGGGGATCGCGCCTCGTCTGGGGATCGCGCTCGCGAACCTGATCCACGGCGTGCCGCTCGACTCGAACGGCGACTACGCCGGCGACTTCTGGGGACCTCGTTCAGCGTGCTACACCGTGTTCGCCGGTGTCGCGTTCGTCGCCTTGTTCGCCTTCCACGGGGCGACGTTACCTGAGCGCTGCGCACGACGGGCGACCTGTACGAGCGCGTCGCGAGCCGGCGCGCAGGCTCGCTGCCGTGCCCGCTGCCGCCGCTCGGCGCCGCACTTCGCTGATCTGGACGGTCGCCGTCGCCGTCGACCGCAACGACAAGGACGTCTTCCCGCCGGCGCTTCCGGCCGGCGATCGCGATCGTCGCGCTCGCGCTGGCCGGTCTCTTCGTGCTACGCGGCGAAGCGGCTCGGCGTTCGTGCTGACCGCGGTCGCGACGCGTCGCCGCGGTGGCGACGCTCTTCACCGAGCCTCTACCCGCGCGTGATGGTCGTCGAGCACCGAGCTTCGGCGAACAGCCTCACCGTCGACAGGCGCCGCATCCGCCCACTACACGCTGGCCGTCGATGTCGGTCGTCGCGCTGCTCGTCGCTGCCGCTGATCCTGCTCTACCAGGGCTGGACGTACTACGTCTTTCGCGGGCGGCATCGGCGGCGACGGCCGGCTGCCGGCGATGCGCGCAGCCGACGACCGGCCCCGCGCCGCCTGACGTGCGCGCTGCTCGACCAGCGCCTCCTGCGCCGGGCCCGGGCGGCGCCGCCGCCTGCTCGTCGTGGATGTCCGCACTCGGGGTCGCCGTGACCGCGGTGCTCGTCCTCGTCCAGGCGACGCTGCATCGCGCGGATCGTCGCGCGGGCCTTCGACGGCGCGCCGCTCGCGACGCTCGCGGTCGAGCTCGTGCTGCTCGCTGCGCGTTCGCCGGTCGCGGCGCGATCTGCCTGGGGCTTCCGAGGTCGCGGGCGCCGCGCAGCCTGACCGTCCTGTCCGAGCTTCGGCTCGCGCTCGTCGGAGCGGCGGCTACGCACCAGCCGGCGGCGCTCGACGGGGCGGAGGCGCGGCGAGGTCGCGGCGGCCAGCGGTTCAGGGCGTCGACGGCTCGAGGCCTACTTCGGCCGCTATCTGCCGCAGGTCGTCCTCGCCGGCGGTCGTTCCGGTCGTGGTGCTCGCGCTGGGTCGCCGCGATCGACCTGAGCTCGGCGCTGCTGATGCTGATCACGCTGCCGCTCGTGCCGGTGTTCATGTGGCTGATCGGCCGCTACACGGAGCGAGCGGACGCGCGAGCGCTGGCCGTCGCTTCGGCTGCTCGACCCACTTCCTCGACGTCGTGCGCGGGCTGCCGACGCTGCGCGCGTTCAACCGCAGCCGCGCGCAGGCGGCGGTGATCGACGGACGTCGAGCGAGCGCTACCGGCGCGCCACGATGGGCACGCTGCGCGTCGGCTTCCTCTCGGGCTCGGTGCTCGAGCTGGCCGCCACGCTCGGCGTCGCGCTCGTCGCGGTCACGGTCGGCGTGCGGCTCGTCGGCGGCGGCCTCGGGCTCCAGGCCGGGCTGACCGTGCTCGTGCTCGCGCCCGAGCTGTACCGCCGCTCGCCAGCTCGGCGCGCAGTTCCACGCGAGCGCCGACGGGCTCGCGGTCGCCGAGCGGATGCTCGGCGCTGCTCGAGGCGCCCGCCGCCGCGGTGAGATCGGCGGGACGGCTGGTCGCCGCTGAGCCCGGCCGGAGCGCGCCCGTTCGGCTCGAGGGCGTCTCGTTCGCGTATCCCTCGCGGCCCGACGCTCGTCCTCGACGGGCTCGACCTCGAGCTCCTGCCCGGCGAGACGGTCGCGCTCGTCGGCGACGAGCGGCGCGGGCAAGAGCACGGTCGCGACGCTCCTCCTGCGCTTCGCCGAGCCGACCGCCGGGCCGCATCACGGTCGGCGGCGTCGACCTCGCCGAGTGCCGGACCGAGGCGTCTGGCGGCGACTGCGTCGCCTGGGTGCCGCAGCGGCCGACGATCTTCCGCGGCACGGTCGCCGGACAACATCCGGCTCGGCGACCGCGGCGCCTCCGACGAGCGCGCCCGCGAGGCGGCGCGATGCTCGCGGGCGCCGACCGCTTCGTCCGCGCGCCTGCCCTGCGGCTACGAGACGCTCGTCGGCGACGGCGGCCGGCCGCTCTCGGCCGGCGAGCGGCGGCGGATCGCGCTCGCCCGCGCGTTCCTGCGCGACGCGCCGCTCGTCATCCTCGACGAGCCGACCGCCGACCTCGACCCGACGAGCGCCGAGGTCGTCGGCCGAGGCGGTCGAGCGGCTGCGCCACGGCCGCACCGTGCTGCTGATCGCGCACCGGCCCGAGCTCGTGCGCCGCGCCGACCGGGTCGTCGTCGCTCGACACCGGACGGCAGACTCGTCCTGCACGCGAACGAGGCGGCGTGACGACGCTCGCGCCGCCTGCTCGCGCTCGCGGCGGTGCCCGCGCGCGCGCGCGTCGCGCTGTCGGTCGCTGCTCGGCGCCGCGACCGATCGTGCTTCGGCGTCGGCCTGATGGCGACGGCCGGCTACCTGATCTCAGCGCGCGGCCGAGCGGCCGGCGATCCTCTCGCTGACGGTCGCGATCGTCGCGTGCGCTTCTTCGGGCTCGCCCGGCCGCTCGCCCGCTACCTCGAGCGCCTCAGCTCGCACGACCTCGCCTTCCGCGTTCGCTCGCCGGCGCGCGTCGGCGCGTCTACGACCGGATCGAGCCGCTCGCGCCCGGCCGAGCTGCGAGGGCTACCGGCGCGGGCGACCTGCTCGCGCGGCTCGTCGCCGACGTCGACTCGCTCCAGAACCTCCACCTGCGCGGATCGGGCCGCCGCTCGTCGCGGTTCTCGCGGGAGCGGTCATCCGTCGGCGGTCGCGGCCGCGTTCCTGCCGGCGCGGCAGGTCGTCCTCGCGGCTCGGGCCTGCTCGCCGGCGGGCTCGCCGTCCCGGCGCTCGCGGCCGCGCTGCTCGCGCACGGAGCAGCGGGCGAGGCGGCCGCACGCGGCGAGCTCTCGGCGCGAGCTCGTCGAAGCCGTCTCGCGGCAGCGCGGAGCTCGCCGCCTACGGACGCCGGAGACGACTGCCTCGGCCGGCTCTGCGCGACGCCGACGACAGGCTCGTCCGCCTCGCGCAGGCGCGCCGCGCTCGCGGACGGCGCCGGCGACGGGCTCAGCGCTGGTCGTCACCGGCGCCACGGTCGCCGGCGTGCTCGCGGTTGCCGTCTCCGCGCATTCGGCCGGCGATCTCGACCGGGTGACGATCGCGCTGCTGGCACTGCTCGCGCTCGCCGTCGTTCGAGGCGGTTCAGCCGCTTCCCGAGGCGGCGCGGGAGCTCGGCGCGACGCTCGCCGCCGGGCGAAGCGCGTCCTCGAGCTGACCGACCGTGAGCCCGCGATCGCCGATCCGGGAGCCTTTGCCGTTGCCGTCGAGGCCGTTCGTCGCTCGCGCTCGAGAGCGTGTCGCGCGCGCTACGCGCCCGGCGAGCCGCCCGGCGCTCGACGGCTTCAGCCTCCGGCTCGAGCCCGGCCGCCGGGTCGCGCTCCTCGGCCCGAGCGGCGCGGGCAAGACGACTGTCACGAACCTGCTCCTGCGCTTCCTCGATCCCGAGGAGGGACGCGTCGCTCGCGGCGGAGCGACCTGCGCGAGTACCGGCAGGAGGACGTCCGCCGGGCGATCGCCGTCGCCGGCCAGGACGCGCACCTCTTCTCGACGAGCATCCGCGAGAATCGTCCGCCTCGGCCGGCCCGGCGCGAGCGACGGCGAGGCTCGAGCAGGCGCTCGACGCGGCACGGATCGGAGACTGGGTGCGGTCGCTGCCGGACGGCGCTCGACACCCTCGTGGGCGAGGAGGGACGCGAGCTCTCGGCGGCCAGCGCCAGCGGATCGACTCTCGCCCGCGCGCTGCTCGCCGACGCGCCGGTGCTCGTGCTCGACGAGCCCACCGCGCACCTCGACCGTCCGACGGCGGAGCGAGCTGCTCGAGGACGTGCTTCGCGGCGGCCGGTGACCGCTGTGTGTTGCTGATCACCCACCGGCCCGAAGGCCTCGACCTCGTCGACGAGGTCGTCGTGATGGAATCGACAATCGACCGGAAGGAGACGCAGATGACCGGACAAAGCAGATTTCACTCCGAGGAATGGGAGCTCGTGCGCGAAGGCCCGGCCGACGGCGGGCATGGTCGCGCTGACTGCTGAGAAGGGCGGGAGCTTCCGCGAGTCGTGGGCGATGGCGAAGGAATACGCCGACGCACGGAAGGAGCATGGCGAGAGCGAGCTGCTCGACGCGCTCGTGGCAGAGAAGCCGGACACTGAAGCGCTACCACTCGGCGGAGGAGCTCGAGATACAGTCGGCCTGCGGCGCGCTCAGCGAGGCCGTCGCGCTGCTCGAGCAGAAGGCCACGACTTGGGAGGTCGCGGGCTACAAGAAGTTCGTCATGCAGGTCGCCGAACGAGGTGGCCGAGGCCCACAAGGAGCATGGCGGGCAGGTCAGCGATGCCGAGCGGGCGGCGATCGAGAAGATCTCGGCGGCCCTCAACCCGACGCCGGTAGGCCGTCGGTCGTCGTAGACGACCTCCGTGCCGGCCAGGTAGTCAGCAGGCCGCGCCTGCGCCTGTCGAAGAGCACCGGCAGGTATCCGGCGAACAAGGGGATGATTGCGAGCCAGCGTCCCGAACGCTGGCGCACGACCGGAGCGCGCCACCGACGGCGTTGCGCCGAGGGCCGGCGCACGCGAACGCGGAGCAGTTGCATCCCCGGAGTGCGCCCGGCGGCGCTCCAGAACAGCACGATCAGATAACCGGCCGAGACGATCGCTCCTCCTGCCGCCGAGCAGCACGCCCGGCCAGCCAGGTCGGCCGCAGATCGCCCGACCAGTGACGAGATCAGGGCTCCGAAGCCAGACAGGATGGTGAAGATGGCGACGATCAGAAGCAGGTCGACAGCAAAGCGCGACCGAACGGCTGACGATGCCGGCATAGACGTTGCCTGCGGCGCGAGGGGCCGCCGGATCGCCTGCTCGACGCCGTCGTCCATGCGGACTGCGCTCCGGCGGAGCCTCCGGCGATCAGGTCGTCGAAGATCCCGGCCGTCTGCTCCGTCAAGGCCGTCCCGCAACTCGGGGCTCGCCGACGATCTCGACGAAGCGCGCCGCGGAACTCGTCGCTGCGGACGATCCGGTCGGTCAACTCCATCGTCCGCGGGCTGCCGCGAGCGCTTGGTCGACAAGCTCGGTCGAGCTCTCCGCTCGCAGCGAAGCTCGCCGACGATTGCGCTCGAGCACGTGGTGCTCGATCACCGACTGGACGAGCTCTTCCGGGCAGCGGCCGCGGCGAGCGCGCGGTCGGTCGAGTCGCGCGAGCTCCGGAATCAGGTGATCCTCCGCGGCCGCCTCGAGCGGGGCCGCGCGAGGCTCGCGCCGCCACGCGCGCCGGGAAGAAGGCGAGCCGCCCGGCCGCGCCGAGGCGCGATCGCCGTCCGTCGCGAGCCACGTCAGGCCGCTGCAGTCACGCGCGCCGCTGGCGCCGAGCCGCTCGAGCAGGTGGTCGCCGACCCGCAGCGAGTTCGCCATCGCGGTCAGCGCCGGGTTGACCGCGCCGATGCTCGGGAAGACGCTCGTGTCGACGACGTAGAGGTTGTCGAGCTCGTGCGCTCGGCAGTCGGCGTTCAGCACGGACGTCGCCAGGGTCGGTGCCCATCCGGCAGGTGCCCGCCTGGTGGGCGACGCCCGCCACCGGGATCTCGTTCTTCATGTAGGCGAAGCGGTGGAAGAGGTGGCCGGGCTCCATGTGGAGCTTGCGCGAGCATCGAATGGAGCTGCTTGTAGAGCTCCTGCTTCGGCGTGTCGTTCGTCGCCGTGTAGCGAGGGTCAGCTTGCCGTCGCGGTCGACCGAGACCCGGTTCTCCGGGCGCGGCAGATCCTCTGTCGAGAGCCAGAAGTCGATCGCGTGCTTCGCGACCCGCTCCAGCGACCAGTGCGGCGCCAGCTTCGTCTCGCCCGGCTTCTCGCCGTGGAACATCGGCGCCTGCGACTTGCCGACCATCTGGATGTTCCCGAGCGGGTACTCGTGGCCGTTGCCGGCGAAGTAGAAGTCGTTCAGTCCGAGCGTCTTCTGGAAGATGGTCGGGTTCTCGTCCTTGCGACAGCGCGAGCACCGCGGCGCTGTTGTGGAACATGTAGTTGCGACCGACCTGGTCGGAGCCGTTGGCGAGGCCCGTTCGGGTGCTCGTCGGTCGCGGAAACGAGCAGCAGCTTCGCCGTGTTCGCGGCGCCGCAGGCGACGAACGACGAGGTCGCCGGCGTAGCGTCTCGGCTACGCCGTTCCGCTCGACGACGATCTTCGGTCACGGCTGTGCCGGCGTCGTTCGTCTCGAGCTTCGACGGCCTGCGCGTTCGTGAGCAGCGTCGACGTTCGGATGCTCGAGCGCCGGCCGCACGCCCGAGCACGTCGGCGTCGGACTTGCCGTGGACGGCGCACGGGAAGCCGTCGCAGTTCTGGCAGCGGACGCAGGCGCTGTAGGGCATGTTCTGCTCGTTCAGCCGGATACCGCAGGGCGCGTGGAACGGGTGGTAGCCGGCCGCCGTCGAGATCGTCCGAGAGCTGCTGGATCCGCGGCTCGTGCGAGACGGCAGGAAATGGGTACGGCGCGCTGGCGTACGGCTCGGTCGGGTCCTCGCCGTGCGCGCCGTGCACCTCGTACAGCTGCTCGGCCTTCGAGTAGTAGGGCTCGAGCTCGTCGTAGGAGATCGGCCAGGCCGGCGAGACCCCGTCGTGGTGACTCGAGCTCGCCGAAGTCCTCCTCCCGCAAGCCGGTAGAGCGCCGCGCCGTAGAGCTTCGTGGCGCCGCCGACGAAGTAGTGGATCTGCGGCTGGAACGGCTTGCCCTGCGTCGTCGTACCAGGTGTCCTCGGAGCACGTAGCGGTTGTCGACGAAGACGTCCTGCGCGAGCCAGTTCTGACGGCTCGCGCGGCAGCCAGTCGCCGCGCTCCAGCAGCAGGATCCGCTTGCCCGACGGCGCCAGGTGCCGCGCGAGCGTGCCGCCGCCTGCGCCCGTGCCGACGATGATGACGTCGTACGAGTCCATCGCTCAGTACCTCGCTCGTCATCTCCGGGAGCATGATCCGAGCCGGCGGCCTCCATCAGCGCCAGGTGCGAGAACGCCTGCGGGAAGTTGCCGAGGTGCCGGCCGGTCGCGGCGTCGAACTCCTCCGCGTAGAGGCCGAGCGGCGAGGCGATCCGCAGCAGCCGCTCCATCAGGTCGCGGGCCATCTGCAGCTCGCCGACGATCGCAAGCGCCGACACGAGCCAGAAGGAGCAGATCAGGAACGTGCCCTCCTTGCCCGAGAGGCCGTCGTCGGTCTCGTCCGGTCTTGTAGCGCAGGACGAAGCCGTCCTCCGTCAGCTCTTCCGCGATCGCCAGCACGGCTCGCCTTCAGGCGTTCGTCGTCGCCCGGCAGGAAGCCGAAGATCGCGGCCAGCAGCGTGGAGGCGTCCAGTGCGTCCGCTCCCGTAGTGCTGGCACAGGACGCCGCGGTCGTCGACGCCGTTCGCCGAGGATGTCCTCGCGAATCTCGTCGGCGACCGCGGCCCACTTCTCCTGCGCGTCCCGATCGCCGCGGATCTCGGCCAGCTTCGCCGCCCGATCGAGCGCGACCCAGCACATCAGCTTCGAAGAGACGTAGTGCTGCGGCTTGCCGCGCGCCTCCCAGATCCCCTGGTCGGGCTCGCGCCAGACCTTCGTTGCGCACTCGGCCTGGGTCTGCACGAGTCGGCCAGAGCCGCCGCGGCAGCCGCTCGCTGCGGCGCGTGTGCAGCAGGATCGAGTCGAGCGCGGCGCCGAAGACATCGTTCTGCCGCTGGTCGAAGGCGCCGTTGCCGACCCGCACCGGACTGGCGCCCGCGTAGCCGGTCATCTCGTCGCGCGTGGACTCCGTCAGGTCGCGGCGGCCGTCGATCCCGTACATGATCTGCAGCGAGCCGTCCTCCGTCGGCCTCGACGTCGGCGACGAACTGCATGAACTCGTCGGCCTCCCAGTCGAGGTTGAGCATGTGGAGCGCCTGCAGCGTGAAGGTCGTGTCGCGGATCCACGTGTAGCGGTAGTCCCAGTTCCGCTCGCCGCCCGGCGTCTCCGGCAGCGATGTCGTGAGCGCCGCCACCGTCGCTCCGGTCGGCATGTAGGTGAGCCCCTTGATCGTGAGCGCCGAGCGCTGGACCGGATCCCGGAACCGGTGGTCGGGGATCCGAGCGCGCGCCGAGCCAGGCGCGCCAGAACCGCGTCGTCGCTGTCGATCCGCGCGTCGGCTTCCTCGACGTCCTGAGGCGAGACGAGACCCTCGTCCCACGAGAGGGAGCAGTAGGCCCGCTCGCCGGCCTCGAGCACGTGGCGCGCCCGAATCCGGTTCTCCTCGATCCCGAGCCCGAGGTTCGTTTGCAGGCGGATCGTCGTCCCGGCACCGGTCGCATCAGCCGGCGTGCCTGTCGTCGCCGACCAGCGCCCATTCCGCAGGCGCCCGTCCGTAGTCGAAGGCGGGCTCGCAGACGAGCTCCACCTCGACTTGCCCTTCGAGGCACTCGACGGTGCGGATCAGCATGTGGTCGGCGTCGTCGTCGGCAGGCGGCCTGGTGTGGGCGTGATCGTGTCCTCGTGCTCGCGCGGGCTCATCGTCAGCGCGTCGCGGACGACGATCCAGCCGTTCGGTGTCTTCCACGTCGTCTCGAGCACGTTCGTCCCGGGCTGGTAGACGACTGCGGTCGGGTGATTGATCCCGAACGGACCGAAGCGGAAGAAGCCCGCCTCGCGGTCGAGCAGGCTGCCGAAGACGCTCGGCGAGTCGAAGCGCGGCACGCAGAGCCAGTCGATCGCGCCGTCCGGCGCGACGAGCGCCCCGGTATGGCAGTTGGAGAGAAACGCGTACTCCGCGATCGGCGGGAACGGCGAAGGGGCGGCCGCGCTTTGCGGCTGCCGCTCGGTTGCGGGCTCGACGGCGGTCATGCCGGCACCCAGGGCTGGTGCCAGCGTCCGTGGCCGGCGACCAGCTTGTCGGCGGCCTTCGGGCCCCAGCTCCCGGGCGCGTAGGCGTGCACCGGGGGCGGCGCGTCGAGCAGCGGCTGCATCACCCGCCAAGCCTCCTCGACGCCGTCCTGGCGGGTGAAGCGCTTGCTGTCGCCGATCATCGCCGCGTGCAAGCAGCACCTCGTAGGGCGCCGCGCCCTCGCCGCCTTCCTCGGCGAACTCCATGTCGAGCTCGATCGGTGCCGGTGCAGCCGTTCTGGCGCGGCGCGCGTCGACGATCAGCCTGACCCCGGTCGACGGGTCGAGCTTGACGACGAGCTGGTTCGGCTCCGGTCGGTGGCGCTCGTCCCAGAACCCGAGGCGCGGCGGATGCTTGAAGACGAGCCGTAGCTCGGTCTGCGTCGCCGGGAGCTTCTTGCCGGTGCGGATGAAGAACGGGACGCCCGCCCAGCGCCAGTTGTCGATGTCGAGGCGCAGCGCCGCGTAGGTCTCCGTCTGCGAGTCGGGCGCGACCCCGTCGATCTCGCGGTAGCCGTCGTACTGGCCGCGAACGTAGTGCTCGGGATCGGCATCGGCGATCGCCCGGAAGAGCGCCACCTGCGCGTCCTTGAGCGTGTCGGCGTCGCCGACGACGGCGCCTCCATCGGCGGCCGCCGCGACGACCTGCATCAGGTGGTTGACGACGACGTCGCGCAGCGCGCCGACCGGGTCGTAGAAGTGGCCGCGGTCCTCGACCCCGAAGCTCTCGGCCATCGTGATCTGCACGCTCTCGAGGTAGTTGCGGCTCCAGAGCGGCTCGAGCATCGCGTTGGCGAACCGCAGGTAGAGGATCTCGTCCGTGCCCATCTTCCCGAGGAAGTGGTCGATCCGGTAGAGCTGCGACTCGTCGATGTACTGGTGCAGCTCGTCCGCGAGCTCCCGCGCCGACGCGCAGGTCGTGGCCGAACGGCTTCTCGACGACGACGCGGGCGTTCGTCGGTCAGGCCGGCCTCCGACGAGCCCTTGACGACGCGTGCCGAAGAGGAACGGCGGGATCTCGAGGTAGAAGACCGGGCTCTCGGCGCCGTCGATCGCCGTCGGCGACACGCTCGTAGGTGGCCGGGTCGGAGAAGTCGCCTGCGACGTAGGAGAGCCGGTCGGCGAAGCGCTCGAAGACCGTCTGGTCGAGCTGCTCGCCGGCACCTTCGATCGAGTCGCGCGCGCGCTCCTTCGAGCTGGTCGATCGTCCAGTCGTCCACGGCCACGCCGACGATCGGGCAGTCGATCAGGCCCCGCCGCTCGAGCCGGTAGAGCGACATGAACGTCATCACCTTCGCCAGGTCGCCCGTGATCCCGAAGGCCACGAAGACGTCCGCGGGGCGCGGATCGTCGACTCGGCTTGGTTTGGTCGTGGCGATGCCACGGTCGTCGTCATCGCTGTCTCCCTCCTGGTCATCGCCTCCTCTCGTCGGTGCGACGGTGATCCGCGCCCGCTCGCTGGTGCGTCAACCCTGCTCCAGCCCAGTCGACGACCGCCTTCGCGCGATCCTCGTTCGTCGGCAGCAGCGCGAGGTGGACCGTGCCCCACGCGAGTGAGGCCGTCTTGCCTTTCATCGTTCGCCCGCCGAGCATCTGCACGACGGCCGAGCCCCGTCCGATCGTCGCCATCGTGCCCTTGTCGCTGGTACTTGAACGGCTTCGTCTCCTTGCCGGCGACCTTGCGCGCGATCGTCTCGCCGGCGTGCTCGCCCGCCTGGAGCGCGACCGAGCCGAGCTGCGGCAGCACCTGGTCCGTCTTCTGCGTCGGTGATCGCGGCGACGTCGCCGACCGCGTACACCTCGGGGTGCGACGGGATCTCGCAGCTCTTCGTCGACGCCGATTCGGTTGCCCCTCTCGAGCTCGAGCCCGAGTGACTGAACGAGCGCGGTTGCCCTGCAGACCGGCTCCCCAGACGAGCGTGTGTGCCTTGAGCTCGGTGCCCGACTTGAGCGTCACGCGGCGCGGCGTGATCGACGCGACCACCTCGCCGGTCAGCACCTCGACGCCGCGCTTGGCGAGCGCCTTCTCCGTGTACGCGCGGATGTCCGGCTTGAACATCGGGAAGAGCACCGGCCCGGCCTCGACGAGCGTGATCCGGGCCTGCTCCGGCGGCACGTCGGGGTAGTCCTTCGTGAAGACGCCGTGGTAGAGCTCCGCGAGTGCGCCTGCGGTCTCGATCCCGGTCGGGCCGCCACCGACGACGACGATGTTCAGTGCGCCGTCGTCGATCAGCGCCGGCTTGCGGTCGGCCGCCTCCCAGGTCTTCAGGACGTGGTCTCTTCAGGCGCACCGCGTCGGCGAGCGTGTAGAGCGGGAACGCGTGCTCCGGCGCGCCCTCGACGCCGAAGAAGTTGACCTCGGCGCCGAGGCCGAGGACGAGGTAGTCGTAGGTCAGCGGCTCGAGCTCGCTGAAACGCACCTCGCGCGCGTCGAGATCGATCGCCGTGACCGTGTCCTGGTGGACGCGCGCGTTCTCCTGCTTGTGGACGAGGTCGCGAATCGGATGGCCGACCGCCGTCTGCTCGAGCAGGCCGGTCGCCACCTGGTACAGGAGCGGCTGGAAGGTGTGGTAGTCGTGCTTGTCGACGAGGACGACGTCGACGTCGCCTTCTTCAGCTTCTGCGCGGCGCCGATGCCCGGCGAAGCCGCCGCCGACGACGAGGACGCGGGGGCGCCGGCCGTTGCTGTCGCGTTGTGCGCTCACGGAGTCGTCCCAAGGTACGGGCGCCGGCGGCCTCCTCAATCATCCAAAAGGGATGATCGCGCGTCAGGGACCGCGAACGACCGTGACGAGCTCGCCGAGAGGCCACTCCTTGACGAAGTCCTCGCGTCCCGTTCACCCGTAACGTGGCACGCGAACGGCTGTGTCCGTTCGCTCGATCTCCCGGACTACTGGTCGCCTCGACTTCGCCTTCCTCGTCGGGAAGGCTAATCACGACGACGTCGCCGATCTCGAGCCGCTGTGCGACGAGAGCTCGATCGCCATCAGCCGATTGTAGAATCCCCGATGCTCCCGGTCGCCGCAATCTGAGCCTGCTCAGACCAGGTCGGAGATACCGCGCACGATCAGAAGGGCAGCCACGACCATCAACACGACGAGCACAACGGTGCGCGAGTTTCCAAGCAGCCACGCCTTCCAGGCGGCGAGCCTCTGCGCAGAGCGCTCCGGCGCGGCCACGGCGACAACGATCGGGGCGGCGACGGTGACGATCGAGGTCAGGAGAAGACGACGATCGCGACGGCGGCATCGAGACGTGCTGACGTTCGCCTTGAGGATCTCGCTCGCCGCCGCCAGAGAGAGCCCGTAGCTGAGCATGAGCGCGCCGACGGCGACGGCCAGGAGCCAGTGCGTCCCCTCGACCCGGCTGAGCCACTTCGGCTCGATGCACCTCCACTCGCCGGCTGTCGCCGGCGGTAGGCGACTACCGCCCAGAGCAAGAGCAGCGAACCGAGCACGATCTCGAGCGCGGACGCGGCCCGCGAGGGAGTGGAGCGCTTGGAGCTGAAGTCCTGGCCGTGGAGGACGAAGATCGCGATCGCGCCGATCACCGCGATTGCGATCAGCCAGCCGACTGACGAAGGCAATCGCCCGTCGCCGGCCGGACGGCATGCTGAGCAGGACGATCACGGTCACCACCGAGACCGGGCTCGTCAAGGCGACGGCCAGCCCGAGCGCCGCGACTTCGGCGACTAGCGTCCCCATTTGTCATCGGCCCTCGAGGTAGCTCTGGCTTCAGCCTCTCCCATGCCGGCCTGAGCCTCGGCCAGTCCGGCCTTGAGCTTCTTGGCGCTCGTCCCGTCGATCTGCGCCACAGACTTCTTGACGGCGTTGGCGAGTGCCTTGTCCACCGTGTCCGCGCCGCCCGAGTCGTAAACCGCGATCACGCCTCCCGAGCTGGGCGGCAGGGCGTCGTCCATCTTCTCTGCCGATCCCGCTTTCGAGCCGGTGCTTTGCGAACTTGCCGGTCAGGCCGCCGAGCGCCGCCCGACCGCGGTCGCGGCCAGCAGCGGCGGTGCGAAGAGGCCGACGACGAGCCCAACGCCTCCGCCGATCTTGAGGCCCTTGCGACCCAGATGGTCGCCTGTCTCATGTGACCTGCACCTCGCCCTCGGCGTCCTTCTGGACGAGGACGACGCCCTCGACCGTGATCGCCTTGTCCTCGGCGAGCTTCAGCACCGCGTCGAAGTCCTTCTTCGCGAGATCCTCGAAGAGGTACGCAGCGATCACCACGTCCTTCTGCTCGTCACTCATTCTCGCTCCTTCCTACGCGTTGATCGCGTGCCCGGCGAGCGCCTGCTCGAGGTGCTCGTGCAGCTCCTCGCTCGTGCTCGTCGGTCAGGTGCGGGTTGACGTCGAAGACGACCTTCTTGACCTTGCCGGTGAACGCGAACGGTGACTTGTCCACGTAGTTCCGGTCGACAGGGAGGCCGTTGTCCCGGCCGATGTCCATGCCCGCGTAGCCGGAGAAGCGGGCGGGGACGGTGTGCTCGATCCGACCGCCGCCCACCGGCTCGTCGTTGACGTACAGGGTCACCTCGCCGCCCGTCGCGGGCTTGGGCGCGTCGGCGGCGAACTCCATACGCACGTTCACGCTCCCGGTCGGGCAGCGGGTCTGTCCGACTCCTGCCTGAACTCCTGAACGCCGAGGAATGAGTAGCGTGTGCCTCAGCTTGCCGTCCTGGACGAAGAGCGAGAAGCCGCCGAGGTGGTCGGCCTCGGCCACGATCACGCCCTCGGCGCCGCCCTCGGGGATCTCGAGGTCGGCGCTGATCGTGTAGGAGTGGTTGTAGATCCGCGGGATCATCCCGGACGCGACGTTCTGGACGTCGCTGTAGTAGGTGAACTGTCGACTGCGTCGGGATCGGCGGCACGCATGCCGAAGAACCCGGTGAGCCCGCCGAGCAGCGGGAACACGTCGTAGCGCTCCGCCTCCTCCCAGAAGAGCTTCTTGAGCTCCTCGACCTTCTCCGGGTGCTGGTCGGCAACGGTCCTTCGCCTGGGTGAAGTCGTCCGGAAGGTAGTAGAGCTCGACCGGATCGGTCTCCGGATCCCAGACGCCGGGCGCGAAACCGCTCCAGCGTCTCGGGGTCGAGCTCCCACGGGATGCGCGGCATCATCCACGCGAGCCACCAGCCGTCCTTGTACATCGCCCGGTTGCCGAGGATCTCGAAGTACTGCTGCGTGTGCTGCTCGGCGGCGGCCGCGTCGTCGAGCGAGTAGAGGAAGCTCGTTCCGTGCATCGGCTGCTGCTCGACGCCGTCGATGTGGGTCGGCTGCGGCAAACCCACCGCCTCGAGGATGGTCGGGCCGACGTCGATGACGTGCGTGAACTGCGGGCGGAGCCCGCCCTGCTCTGCGATCCCGCTTCGGCCAGTGGACGACCATCGGGTCGCGGGTGCCGCCGAGATGCGAGGCGACCTGCTTTCCCCACTGGAACGGACAGTTGCCGGCCCAGGCCCAGGCGGCGGAGTAGTGCGGGCCCATCATGTCGGTGCCCCAGGCTTCGAGGCCGCCCCACTTGAGCGTGAGCTGGAGCTGCTGCTCGTCGGTCAGCGGGACTCCGTTCAGCGTCGTCAGCTCGTTGAACGTGCCGGTCAGCGTGCCCTCCATGCTGGCGCCGTTGTCGCCCCAGATGTAGATCACGAGCGTGTTCTCGAGCTCGCCCATCTCGTCGATCGCGTCGATCACGCGCCCGATGTTCCAATCCGCGTTCTCGCAGTAGCCGGCGTACACCTCCATCTGCCGCGCGTAGAGGCGCTGGTGGTTCGCGTCGAGCGAGTCCCAGGCGGGCATCGCCTCGGGCCGCGGCGTCAGCTCCGCGTCGGCCGGGATCACGCCGCGCTCCTTCTGACGCTCGAAGGTCTCCTCGCGCAGCTTGTCCCAGCCCTGGTCGAACTTGCCCTTGTACTTGTCGGACCAGTCCTGGTCCCGACCTGATGCGGCGCGTGGCTGCAGCCGGTCGAGAAGTACGCGAACCACGGCTTCTCAGAGCCGTGGGCGCGGACGCCGTGCAGCCATTCGATCGTCTTGTCGGCCATCGCGTCCGGGAAGTAGAAGTCGTCGTCCTCCGGCACGCCGATCGCCGTGTTGTTCTCGATGATCACGGGGTCGAACTGACCGGACTCGCCACCCAGGAAGCCCCAGAAGTAGTCGAAGCCGAGGGCGTTCGGCCAGCGGTCGAACGGGCCCGACGGGCCCTGCACGTTGTCGGGCGTCAGGTGCCACTTTCCGAAGCAGGCGGTCGCAGTAGCCGTTCCCCTGCAGCGTCTTCGGGAACGGCATGCAGTCCTTCGGCAGAGTTCGCCGAATAGCCGGGAAACGGCCCCGCGAACTCGCCGATCATGCCGAAGCCCACCGCGTGATGGTTGCGGCCGGTCATCAGCGCCGCCCGCGTCGGCGAGCACAGCGCGGTCGTGTGGAAGCGGTTGTAGCGTGAGCCCTCCGTCGCCTAGCCGGTCGAGCGTCGGGGTGTTGATCGGTCCGCCGAACCCGCTCGGGTTGCCGAAGCCGGCGTCGTCGGTCAGAACGAGCAGCACGTTCGGCGCGCCCTCGGGGGCAGGAATCGGAGCAATGGAGTTCCAGTCCGGCTGCGAGCCGTCGAGCGTCCGGTTCACCTTCCCCTGAAACTGCGGTCGCCGTATCGGCAGCTTGGTGCGGTCGATGGTCTGCGTCGCTCACGTGCCGTTACCTCCCTCGCGTTTTCACTGCACGGGTTCGTTCGTTCGCCCGGACGAGGATGGCAGCCGGTAACCGTCATCACATCATCCGATTAGGGCGAACGACGTTTCCGTCGTTTCATCCAGGCTGGACGATGTGACGGAGCTCTGGACCGGGCAAGGTGTGCATGTGCTCGGAGGGCCGTGAGTCCCCGAGGCAGAAGCAGCCGCCGACCTGTGGCGGCACAGATCAATTGAAGGGAGATATGTGGCAATCGGACCGTGTTCAACTGATCGTTCTGGGCTTCAGCCATCCCGAGTTCCACGGCGAGATCGTCGCCGACTCGAGCGGCTGCGCGAGAGCGACACCGTGCGCGTGATCGACGCGCTCGCGGTCCACAAGGACGCCGACGGCGAGATCGAGGTGCAGCACCTCAGCAACCTCTCCAAGGACGAGGCGATCGAGCTCGGCAGCAAGGTCGGCGCGCTGATCGGCCTCGGCATCGAAGGCGAGGAAGGGCATGGAGCGCAGGCGCAGCTGCCGGCGCCGAGGCGGGAGCCGACGGCATCCAGCGCGTTCTCGGATGAGGAGGCGTGGGACGTCCTCGAGGACATCCCCAACGACTCGGCCGCGGCGCTGATCCTGCTCGAGCACCACTGGGCGGTTCCGCTGCGGGACGCGATCGCGCGCGCGGGCGGCTTCCGGATCAGCGACGGCTTCATCAGCCCGCTCGACCTGGTCGAGATCGGGTTGTTTCTCGGCCGGAGGAGGCAGAGGAGCACCACCCGCAGCCGGCACCGGTCACGGCCTGAAGCCTGACGGCAAGACGAGAGATTGGAGGGTGAGATGTTTGGAGGACGCAGAGTCGGCGCGCCGCACGTCCCGGCGCGTCGCCCGCCGGCGTTAACGACCGCCGGCCGATGAAGTAGCTCGAGAGATTGGGCGAGGGTGCGCGCACGATGTGCGCGCACCCTCAGAGGCCGGATACGGAACGTCCGGCCGAGCCTGTGCGGACGGCTGCCAAACTGGCTCGTCATGGAGGTTCAGGAGCTCGCGGTCGACGGGACTCCGATCGTGTATCGGGTCGCCGGCGAGGGCGAGCCTGTTGTCCTCGTGCACGGGCTTTCCGGCTCGTGGCGCTGGTGGCAGCCGGTACTCGAGCCGCTGGCGGAGCGTCACCGTGTTTACCTGGTCGACCTGCCGCGGCTCGGGCACGTCTTCCAGCGGACAGAGCTGACAGGCTGGCTCGGCCGCTGGCTCGACGCCGCCGCAGTCGAGTCCGTCGATCTGATCGGGCATTCGCTCGGCGGCCTGATCGCCGCCGAGTTCGCGGCCGAACAGCCCCAGCGCGTGCAGCGGCTTGCGCTCGTCGCCCTGGCGGAATCCCCTGCGGAAATACGCGTGCTCAGTCGCGGCGCACGTTTGCTCGGGACGCTTTACGACGTCCGCGGGCGGTTACCGACGGTCGTCGGCGACGCACTGCGCGCCGGGCCGTTCAGCCTCCTCCGCGGGGCCCTCGTTCGTGTCCGACCGGGACTTGAGCGCGGAGCTCGCGTCCGTTCGAGCCGGGTCGCTGCTGATCTGGGGAGAGGACGACCGGCTTCTTCCGGCCAGGATCGCCGCGGAGTGGCAGCGAGTCCTGCCCGGCTCCCGGCTCGTCCGTCTCCAATGCGGGCACGTGCCGATGTGGGAGGCCCCAGCGGAGCTGGCTTCCTACCTGCTCGCCTTCCTCGACGAGGAGCTCGTGGACGATCCGAGCGATCAGATCAGGCCGGGTGTAGTGGACGGCGTGCGGTTCACGGGGACGACGACGAGCCGACCACGCGGTAGGAGGGCCGTGGCCCTCGCGGCCCACCTCTCGCCGACGAACCCGTCGTTCTCGCCTCGCACGACAACCGTCGGCTGCGCGATCAGCGGCAGGCGCTGCTCGATTCGGTCGGCGAGCGCCGACCGGAGCGAGTCGCCAGGAGCGCACCGGATGCCGACAGCCGCGTCGTCGCGTGCGGCGAGGCCGAGCAGCGACGGTGGTTCCCGCGCCGCGTCGCGCAGACCGCCGAGAGCTGGTGGCGGGCGGCGCGCCGCTGAGGATCGACCGTCGGCCCGACGAGCACCAGTGGTCCCACGCGGCCCGGCAGGTGCACGGCGAGCTCGGTGACGATCTGGCAGCCCATCGAGTTCGCCACGAACGCTGGACGTTGGAGACCGGCCGCGTCGAGGCATCCGGCGAGCGCTGCGGCAAGATCCAGGATACCGAGTGGGGCGCGGGGCCGCTGACTACGCCCATAGCCAGGCAGGTCCGGTGCGAACACGGAGAAGGACGGCGCGAGCGACTGCGCGAGCGGGAGCATGTATGTGCCCGAGACCCCGTACCCATGCACGAGCACCACGGGCGCCCCTTCTCCACCCACACGCGCATGGACTCCGAGCCCAAATACTTCGAACCAGCGGCTCTCAATCGGCCGGTGAATACGGTTTCGCGGCCTACGGTTGGCCGCCGGCCACAACAGAGTCCGAGGTCGCGTCATCGTGTCAGGGGATCAACGAGCTTCGATTCCGAGCATCATCCCAACCGGGCGATGCTGGGTGCAGAGTGCATTGATTTCGTCTGCATGAGAGGGTTGGGCCCCATCAACGAATAGGGAGGCGACGATGCGTTCTACACGCAAGCTCTTGACGGTCTCCAGCGTCCAGGCTGGCTGACATTTGCCGGCGTCGTCCTGGTTTCCGTCGGCTTTGCGCGCATCATCTCGGCGATTTACTACTTCGCCGACAGCACGCCGAGTGAACAACTTGTCGGCAGGCGCGTTCGGCCACCACCTCTTCATCTGGGGCCTGTGGGATCTTCTGATCGCACTACTTGCCTTGTGGGGCGGTTTCTCGCTGTTCGGCGAGTAACACCTTTCGGACGCGTCATCGGCTATACCTGGGGGATCCTCGTGATCGTGCAGAGCTTCCTGATCTTCTCGTCCGCGCCGTGGTTCGCCTCGGCCGCGCTGCTGATCGCCCGTCCTCGTCATCCACGCCCTCTCCTCGACATCCGGGTGGGAGAGGCAGCCCGCTTAGCATGGCTGGGACGCGGAGAACCCAAGACAAGGACGTCATCTCGCGGATCGCCGACTCGGGCGAGGACGCAGCTCCGGCGGCTCGTCGACCTGCCGCGCAGGATGGTCGTCAAGCGGTCGACGACGTCGACGAGCGGCTTCACGATGCTCGCCAGCGAAGGTGCGGGAGCTCGATCCGCTCCACGCCGCGTGGCCGCGATCGAGAAGCGTCTCGACGCGCTCGAGAAGACGAGAAGACGACTGCACGCCGGAGGTCGACCCGCGCCAAGCCATCAAGCGCCCGTCAGGCGACCCCGGCGCCGGGGTCGGAGCTGCCTGGACCCGAACGCAGTCGCCCGGGCGATTCTCAGATCGAAAGCCGGCCTGAGGCAACGCCAAGCCCGGGCCGGGGACGAGAGGCGGGGCGAGCGCCTGGTCCAGTGAAGCTGTGCAGGCGGCGGCGACGCCGCGCTGAGCCGCTTTCCCGGGGCTCGATGACCACCTGTAGCCCGAGGACGACGCCGCTTACGACCAGGCCGGCCAGCACGGCGGAGTGCGAGCGATCGTCCGCCGAGCCTCGCCGCACTGCGTGCGGCGATGCACTGCCTGTTAGAGGCCTGTCTCGGCCTTGATCTGGCCCGCGTCGACGGCCTCCTGTAGCGCGCGTTGTAGTCGCGCTCGTTTTGATCGGCGTAGGTCTCGGCGAAGCCGGCGACCGCGCTGGTCGAAGGTGTCTGACTTACCGAGGTAGGAAGCGATCGCGATCGTGTCGCCGGAACGGGCGTGGGCTCGGGCCAGTGTCCAGCCGCACGCTTTCCCGTACGCACCCGCGCCTGCGGGGAGGGCGGCTTCGAACTCAAATGAGCCCTTCCAGTCCTTCAGCTGCCGCACGTAGAAGTCCCGCTCTTTGCCATCGAGACCCGGAGCTGACGTGTTGCCAGCCGAGGAAAATATCGGTGTTCGCCTGCATCAGGCGCTGTCCGGCGACGACCCGCTTGCCGCTGTTCTTGTACTCGCTCTTCCCGACAAACTGTTCCGAGCACAGAGGGCTGAGCCTCCTTGACCTGGAGGAACAGCGGGTCGTCGAGGTCGACGCCCATGAAGAGCACGATCCAGGCGCGGGTGCCGACACTGCCGACCCCGACGACCTTGCGGGCCATGTCGACGAAGCGGAACTGCTCGAGCAAATGGCGGCGGTCGGTTTCCAGAGTCTGCCGGTAAGCGCGAATCAACTCCTGGATTTCGCCGACGATCTCGTGGCGCTGGCATCGTAGGCCGGAATGAGCTCGTCGATCGGCACGATCAGCGGCGGTTCACTGATGATCCGCCGCTCGCCGTCGACGCACGTGGGTGAGCTTCTCGAAGGCGTGCATGCTGTCCTTGGTGCGCGCCTTGGCGACGTTGGCTTCCGCCTTTTCAGCCGCTTGGGATCGACGTCGCGGGTGAATTCCCGGAACGCCTGCTCAACGGGCAGGCTCGAGTACCAGACATCCAGGTTGCTCATGCCCGCGAAAACGGCGATCGCCTCCCGGTACGAGCGCACCGTGTCCGAAAGCACGATCTTGCGCCGCTCCTTGCCCGAGAAGCCGTTTTCGCGGCCCGCCGATCGCGAAGCTCGCCGCCAGGCGCTTGACGTCCCACTCCCACGGGCCCGGCGCCGGTCTCGTCGAAGTCGTTGATGTCGAACACCAGGCGCCGCTCCGGCGAGCCGAAGACGCCGAAGTTCGACAGATGCGCATCGCCGCACAGCTGGACGCGGATGCTCCGAGTTCGGCGTCCGCGCCAGATCCGACGCCATGATCAAGCGCACCGCCGCGGTAAAACGCAAACGGCGATACCAGCATCCGGCCGTAGCGGATCGGCACCAGCTCCGGCACCTCGAAACCGCTTGCTCCTCCAGCAGAGCGAGGGGTCGCGACGCTCCGGAAACTCAATCTCACCGTGCGCCGAACGCGGCACCTCAGCTCTGGCACGCCTTGCCCTCGCGGCTCGCTCGGCAAGCGTGAGATGCGGCACCGCCTTCGGCTTGACGCCGGTTCATCGCCTGCCGCAGCAGGCTTCTCGACGGGATTCGTGATCGGCTCCGGAGCCGGTTCGATGTCGAGACTGCTCGTGTCGCCGTCCGTCATGCGTCTCACTTCCGATCTTCGTCGTGGCCGCGGCGCTCACTCCTCATCAGCATCGCGGCGGCCTCCCGCTCCAGGTCGATGTAGTGCTCGCCGCTCACGTCGACGGCGACGCGGTTGGATCGTGCCGCCGGTGAAGTCGCCAGGGCATCTCACCCGGGTAGTCGGAGGTGACGCCGGCGCCGCTGTCGCGGCCTGACGCAGAGCCCCTCGCCGGCGATCATGAACTTCCCGGGCTGAGTCTTGATCGGACCCTCGCCGACCTTCGTGTCGCCGTGCCAGAGAGAGAGGAGCCCGGTGGCGACGCCGGGCGGGTCCTCGCCGCTCTTGTCGAACGAGGCCGACAGGATCAGGTTCTCGCCGACCGGAATGTCGTCGGTCGCGTCGATCTTCTGCTCCGGCCATGCCGACGAAGTTGTAGACGTAGTGCAGCCGGTTGTCCTTGACGTAGAGCGCGTGGCCGCCGAACGGCGAGCCGTGCGCGAAGAGCACGCCCTCGGCGCCCGGCGGCGGGATGTCGACCACCGCTCCGATCACGTAGCGAGCGGTTGCGGACGTTGACCGCCTGCGACTCGGGCACCTCGGCAGCGTCCGGGAAGTAGATGTAGCGGTCGCGCGGCGGCGAGAGCACCGGCCGCGGCGTGATCATGATCTCGAGCGCCGAGCGGTCGTCGAGCGGGAACGCCTGGTTGGCGCCGGCCTCCGCGTACCAGAGGTTCACGAGCTCACGAACCTTGTCCGGGTGCTCCGGCTGCGAGGTTGTGCAGCTCGGACCGGTCGACGTCGGTGTTGTACAGCTCCCACTCGTCGTCGTTGAAGTTGCTCCAGCCGGCGATCGTCGGGATGGTTGGTGACGGCCTTCCAGCCGTCGTGCCAGATCGCCCGGGAGCCGAGCATCGAGTAGAACTGCGTCGTTCCGCGTCGTCGGCGCCATCGGCGTCGTCGAAGCTGGAGCGCATGCTGACGCCGTCGAAGCGGCTCTGAACGTGGCCCTTGATCGTCTCCGGCGCCTCGACGCCGAGGACGTCGAGGATCGTCGGGACGATGTCGATCGCGTGGTGGTACTGGTCGCGGATCTCGCCCTTGGCCTTCATGCCGGCCGGCCACGAGATGATGCACGGGTCGCTCGTGCCGCCGTTGAACTCGTAGCGCTTCCACATCTTGAACGGCGTGTTGAACGCCATCGCCCAGCCGTTCGGGTAGTGGTTGTAGGTCTTCGGGCTGCCGAGCTCGTCGAGCAGCGGCAGGTTGGCCTCGATGGTGTCCGGGATGCCGTTCGCGAACTTCATCTCGTTCGACCGAGCCGTTCGGGCCGCCCTCGCCCGAGGCGCCGTTGTCCGGAGACGAGGACCACGAGCGTGTTCTCGCGCCAGCCGTACTCCTCGAGGAAGCCGAGCAGGCGTCCGATCTGGTCGTCGGTGTGCGCCGAGGAATCCGGCGTAGACCTCGGCCATCCGCGAGAAGAGGCGCTTCTCGTCGTCCGAGAGCGAGTCCCACGGCCGCGTGACGTCGAGCGGCGGGAAGGGCTTGCCGTCGGGCCCGGTGCGCGTCTCCGATCGTTCCGATCGGGTTGATCGGCGGCAGCTCGGTGTCCTTCGGGACGAGGCCGAGCTCCTTCTGCCGGGCGAGCGTCTGCTCGCGCATCGCCTCGTAGCCCATGTCGAAGCGCCCCTTGATACTTGTCCGATCCACTCCTTCGGGACGTGGTGCGGCGCGTGGCAGGCGCCCGGCGCGTAGTAGAGGAAGAACGGCTTCTCCGGCGCGACCGCCTTCGCGTCGCGTGATGAACTCGATCGCCTTGTCGGTGAGGTCCTCGGTGAGGTGGTAGCCCTCCTCCGGCGTCCGCGGCTGGTCGACGAGGTGGTTGTCGTAGACGAGGTCCGGGATACCACTGGCTCGTCTCGGCCCCGAGGAACCCGTACCAGCGCTCGAAGCCGCGTGCCGCTCGGCCAGTTGCGCCGCGTCGAGGCGAGGTTCATCTCGTCGTCGGGGCACAGGTGCCACTTGCCGACCATGTACGTGTTCCAGCCGAGCTCGCCGAGGATCTCCGAGAGCATCCCGTTCTCCGGCGGGATCGTGCCGCTCGCGTTCGGGAAGCCGATCGCGGCCTCGGTGATGCAGGCCATGCTGTTGCGCGTGTGGTTGCGCCCGGTCAGCAGGCAGGAGCGGGTCGGCGAGCAGAGCGCGGTCGTGTGCCACTGCGTGTAGCGCGACGCCGTCCGCCGCGATCCGGTCGATGTTCGGCGTCTCGACCGGCCCGCCGTAGCAGCCGAGCGCCGAGAAGCCGACGTCGTCGAGGACGATGTAGACGACGCTCGGCGCCCCGTCCGGCGCCTTCGGCGGCTCGAACGGCGCCCAGTCAGGCTCCGAGTCGCGGATGTCGACGTTGACAACGCCCTTTGAACGGCTTGCTCATCATTGATCCTTCCGATCGCGACAGCGTGATTGGGAGCCGAGGTGCTCTCCGCCTGGCAGTGACTTGTCGCGGCAGCGGCTTCCGTACTGCGTCATCCCTTTGGGACGAACAGGCACCCGTCCGCACCGCGAAGCGCCAGCATTCGGGCCGTCATCTCGCTTCACTGACAAAGTGAAGCTGCCCCTGATCGGCGAGAAAGGCTCTGAGTCGGACGCGACAGCGGAGAGCCTGTCACCGACAACTATCCCGGGGCGCTCTCCGCACCGGTTCACGGGCGGCACGATCAAGCGGGTCGCAATCGACGTGGAGCGGCGAAGCTTCCTGTCGATCTCGAACGCGAGGCCGCCGTGATGATCCTGCGCCACTAGCGAAAAACGCGCATTCTGGCGCTCTCGCTGGCCCGCTTTGAGGCGAGATGGCGGTACGTCCGCTGAATAGAGTCGTAGGTGTTGGCGCGGTTTGCTCGACTTCGCCGTCGCGATGCCCTTCCTGGATAGGCTGGTGCGACTCCTGGAGTTCTGTCGTGAACAACGGTGGGAGGTCACCCGGCACGGTTGAGATGCGCGGAGATCCCGACGGGTCAGGCCGTCGTTATCTCGGCCAGTTCGGGCGTGCCGCACCTGAGTGTCTCGGAGCGGGCTGCACGGGGCAAAGCGGCGCGTGCCGAGGTGCCGCGCTTCGAGCCACGCCGTTTTCGAACCGGCTCCTCACCGTCTTGACCCGATCGATCTGTTGGAGCGGCAGGCCGACGCGCGTGTTCCCGAGCTGGTGCCGATCCGCTACGGGCGGATGCTCGGTGTCGCCGTTTACGTTCTATCGTGGTGCGGCGCTGATCATGGCTGGCGACCTAGCCGCTACACCCGCGCTCAGGCTTGCGGGCGCAGTGCTGCGGCGATGCCCATCTGTCGAACTTTGGGCTGTACGCGTCGCCGGAGCGGCGACTCGTCTTCGACATCAACGATTTCGACGAGACGCTTCCCGGACCGTGGGAGTGGGATGTCAAGCGCCTCGCGGTCAGCATGCTGGTAGCTGCTCGTAACAGCGGGTTCTCGGTAAAGGATCAGGAGCGGATCGTCCTCGACACGGTCGGGGAGTACCGCGTACGGATGGCGGAGTTTGCAGCGATGCGAAACGCCGATGTCTGGTACACGCGCTTCGAGATCGCAGAGTTGATCCCCCACCTTCGCTCGCAGGTAGGCGGAAAGATGCGCAAACGCCTCGACAAGGCCGTCGCAAAGGCCCTTACGCGAGACAGCCTGCAGGCGTTCTCCAAGCTCTCGCGGGAGGTCGACGGTGAGCGGCACATCGTCTCCGAGCCGCCGCTGATCGTCCGGCTCGATGATTACGAGGACACGGAAGATCGCGACCGCATCAGAGCTGATCTGGAGCGGCTTCTGCTCGAGTACAGCCTGACGCTCCAGCACGAGCGTCGACTACTGCTCGCGCAGTACCGCCTCGTCGATTTGGCCCGGAAAGTCGTGGGCGTCGGCAGTGTTGGAACGCGTGCAGCGATCGCGCTGCTGCTCGGCCGAGACGGACAGGATCCGCTCTTCCTGCAGATCAAAGAGGCACAGGCGTCGGTCATGGAGGAGTTCGCTCGGCCCGAGCGTGAGTACCGAAACTCGGGAGAGCGCGTCGTCGCCGGGCAGCGGATCATGCAGGCATCGAGCGACATATTCCTTGGCTGGATCTCGGACACTCCTGACGTCCACGGCGTCTCTCGCGACTACTACGTTCGCCAACTGCGCGATTGGAAGGGCTCGATCGCGGTCGAGGCGATGAACCCCCGGGCGCTTTCGGTCTATGGGCAACTCTGTGCGGTAACCCATGCCACGCGCACGCCCGCTCGGGCGATCGCGTCGCCATCGCCGCCTACCTCGGTAGCGGCGATGTTTTCGACCGAGCGATCTTGACCTTCTCCGAGGCTTACGCCGAACAAAACGACCGCGACTACAAGACCCTCGCGCGGGCCGTCAAGACCGGCCAAGTCGACGCCCAGCACGGCAGCTAACTCGGGGACATCCCTCGGCTTCTGCAGAGCCCGTCTCACTCGGCGGCTCAGGGTACGCTCACCGAACGCCGGCCCAGCCGACGGCCCCTTCCCTGGTCTGCATGGACACGATTGAAATCCTCGCGCGGGTTCGATTCCGGCCGCCTCCACTACCGACGCGAGTCGGGGCCGTCGTTGAAAGCGGCCACGGCGATTCGCGTCGGCCTGCTTCTTCGGCTGACCAATGTGAGCAGCGCAATAGAGGTCAAGCGTGGCCGACGGGATGCTCGATTGCCAGCTTCGAACTTCAGCTTCGCCTCCTCGCCGCCCACTGGCTCTGCTCGCCGATCCGGCTGGACACGCGGGTCGAGGCCGCCCCGGCGCGGCCGCCCGTTCGCCGACGTCGCCGCCCGGGCCTCGAAGGACGTAGGCGAATCCTGACCGCGATGATCCCGCCTGCGATCGGCCCGGCGACGTACACCCAGTAGTTGGCGAAGTCGCCGATTCGCGAGGTCAGGGCCGAACGAACGAGCCGGGTTCATCGAAGCGCCGCTGATTGGACTCGACCAGAAGCCGGCGAGGATGATGTAACCGCCGACCGCGACCGCCGACAGACGCCCCGACGTTCTGCGCCCGAGGAAGCCGGTGCCGAGGATCGTGCTCACCAGCCCGACTGTGAGCGACAAGCTCGATCAGCATCGCCCGCACAGTCACTGGTGCCCGCGCCGGGTTCAGTCGCGCCGAGCGTTGCCGAGCTATGCCGAGCGACCGCCCAGCAAGAACAGGCAGGCGAGCGTCGCGGCGATCAGCTGGACGATGATGTAGCCGGGCACGCGCCGCCACGGGAAGTCGCCGCGCAGCGCGAACGCGAGCGTGACGGCCGGATTGAGGTGGGCGCCGGACACCTCGCCCATGAACAGGATGATCGCCATCACCATCAGACCCGGGGCGGCGACCGCGGTCGCCCGACTGATCGTGCCCGAGGCTTCGCCCATGACGACAGCGCCGCCGCGCGCCGACGAGCACCAGGAAGAACGTCCCGAGCAGCTCGGAAAAGAGGCGCCGCCATTCGAGGCGCTAACCGAGAATCGTCGAAGTTGTCGGTCCCCGGAGGCTCGAATGCAACAACGCGCTCCGGCGGCGCCTGGCCTTGTCGCCGATTCGCCATCCATGAGAATCTCCGTCGTTGAAGGGCGCAGAAGTTTTCCGATGATCAGGGCTAGCTTGGTCATCCAATCGGGATGAAGTCGGATGACGGCCGGGCCCTCCACGTGCGACGACAAGCCCTCCCTGCGCCTACTTGTCTTGCACGACGACGCCGAGCGCGAGTTCGACGACCACCTCCAGGTGCCGAGCAGCGCAATTGAGCAAGCCGGCAGCGGGCAACTGGGCGGATCGTCAGCATCAAGGACGAGCCTGGGCGGCCGCGTCTTCTGAACTTGGCTGCCGGGCCCGGATAGACTCTCGCCGGCCTCAAAATGGACGAGGCGAGCCCGGTAGCAGGCGAAGCGCGCTGGCCGATGGCAGGAGCCGTTGTCGCGGCGATAGTCTTGACGTTTCTGCTGCCGAAGGAGGTGCGTCCGGGCCCTGCCTGGCTGCTTCCGGTGTCATCGAGGGGCGTGTTGCTCGTCGCGCTGATCATCGGCGCGATCCAGGCGAGATCGATCCTGGCCGCTCGCGCCAGCTCCGGTGGCTGTCGATCGGACTCGTCTCGCTGCTGTGGTGATCAGCGCCTTCAGCTCTGGGGCGACGGTCAGAGCTGATCTCCGACCTTATTCACGGTGGGCCGGAGACGAGGAGCTCGGCCGGCGCGGGTGCTCGCGCGGCCGGAACAGTCGTCTGGGTCTCCACAAGCAACATCGTTGCGAATTCTGCTCACTACTACTGGGAGGCTCGCGACAGCGGCGGCGCGGCGGCGCGCGCTCACCGCGAACGGACTCGCCCAGAACCTCGCTTTGCCCGCAGCAGCTGAACCCGGAGCTGCGGGTGGGCGGATTGGCAGCCCCGATTCGTCGACTACCTGTACCTGGCCTTCACCAACGCGCGACCGCGTTCAGCCCGACCGACGTGATGCCCCTTGTGCCCTGGGCCAAGATCGCGATGGGGGTGCAGTCAGCTCGTCTCAGCGCGGCATCCTTGGCCCCCGCGATCGCACGGGCGGCGAACGTGTTCCGGCAGACCGGCGGGCCAGTTCCTCCGGGGCTGGCCTTGCAGGCACGCCGCTCGAGCAACATTTGGGTCGTGGCAGAAGCTGGCAGAGAGGCGACCGCGATGCCGAGAAGCCGAGCCTGCGAATACGTCGGTAAGCCAGGTGCACCTGGAGCGCAGGTGCGGCTCCAGGCCATGCCGGCGGTGATCACGGCTGCGAGTGCCCACCAGAGTGGTCGCTTCCGGTCGGGCTTGCTGGAAGAGCAGAGTGCGAGGGCGACTGGCGGTGACGCCTGCGTAGGCTCTGCGTAGCCAGAGGGGAAATGGCGGAAGCCGTGCGGGGTCAGCATCGCGCCGGCAAGGATCGGGGCCGCGTCACGAGCGCGGTGGGCAGGTTGCCAAGCAGCGGTGCCAGCGGTCTCAGCGACGGCGAACGTGACTGGGCGCCGCCCAGCGGCGCGCGACCGAAGCAGCAGCCAGCCCATCCCCGGCGAGCGTGAGTCCGCGCCAGACAACCCTGCCGAGGGCGTTGAAGACGAGCGCCAGGTGCCTGAGTATTGGTGTTTGGATGTCCTGCATCAGCTCAGACCAGCGACTATCGAGCGAGAGGGGCCGGCGGGGATGAAGAGTGCGAGCAGCACACGACGACAGCGAGCAGCACAGCCGCTTCGACGAGCGCGCGTCGAGGGCTGCCTGAGGAACTCCTCGAGCGCTGCGGCGAGCGGGCCCACAGCGCCGGTCTCTTCAGCCGCGTGCCGACCAGGATGCCGCCTCGCGACTTGCTCAGCAGGCACCAGCCGAGCATAGAGCGGTCGCGCGATGATGCGCTCGCGCTCGCGCCGTGTCTGCGGCCTGGATCGCGCTGGCAGCGGCGGCCGGGGTGCTCGCGACGCTCGTGGTTCTGCTGTTCAGGAACCTGGGTGCGCTCGCGTTTGCGCTGGTGGCGCTCGTGCCTGCGGGTGCGGCTGCCTTGGGTCGCGGTTACGCGGCGGGGGATCGTCCGGCTGCTCGGCGTCGCGGTCGCGATCGTCGCCCTGGCCGGCGGCGCGGTCGCGCTCGTCTCGGCGTGACGCGGTCGATGAGCTGGTCGCCTTCGCGGTCGCGCTCGTCGCCTTCGGCAGTAGCGAGCCGGTTGGCGCTTCGGCGACGCGCGCGCGGCTCAGAGGACGCCGACGCCGATCCGGCCGGCCCCTGAAGTCATCCCGGCCGAAGCGGGCGGTCTTGCTGATCAACCCCAAGTCGGGCGGTGGCAAAGCCGAGCGCTTCGACCTGCGTGGGGAGGCGCGCCAGCGCGGCGTCGAGCCGGTGCTGCTCGAGCCTGGTGACGACCTGGTCGAGCTGGCGGAGCGTGCGGTCGGCGACGGGGCGGATGTGATCGAGCGGAATGGCCGGAGGCGAGCGCGCTCGCAGGCGCTCGTCGCGACCATCGCAATGCAGCACGACCTGCCGCACGTGTATCCCCGCGGGCACGCGCAACCACTTCGCGCTCGACCTCGGCCTGACCGCGACGACGTCGTCGGCGCGCTCGACGCGTTCACCGACGGGGTTGAGCGGCGGATCGACCTGGCCCGGGTCAACGAGCGCGTCTTCGTCAACAACGCCTCGCTCGGCGTCTACGCGCAGGTCTGTTCAGTCGGACGCCTATCGCGACGCCAAGCTCGAGACCTGGGCGCAGATGCTGCCCGAGCTGCTCGGCCCAGACGCGCCTGCCGATCGATCTTGTCTTCAACGGGCCCGATGCAAGCCGAGTACGCCGACGCGCCGCTGTGGTGCTGGTCTCGAACAATCCCTACCAGCTCACCCGCCTTGGCCGGCGCCGGCAGCCGCCCGCGCCTCGACACCCGGCCAGCTCGGCATCGTCGCGGCCCGCATCCGGAGCGCAAGCGACGTCGGCGAGCTGGTCACGCTCGAGACGATCGGCCAGGCGGAACGCTTCCGCGGCCTGCTGGAATGGTCGCAGCCCGAGGTTCGAGATTCGCTCGAGCTCACCGGTTGCGAGTCGGCCTCGACGGAGAGGCGCTCACGCTCGAGCCACCCTGCGCTTCGTCTCGCTGCCTGAGCGCGCTGCGCGTTCGGCTGCCGCGACACGCCGCCGGCGTGTTCGCCCGCGGCGGCCGGGGTCGCGCTTACTCGCGACGATCTCAGCGTCCCAGTTCAGATTGCGGCCGGCAGACCTGATCCTGGCGATCTGATCCTCCCCTGAACACCGCGCCCGGCGGCTGGCGTCGGAATCGATCAATCCTGTTCACGACGATCTGCAGTTTCCGGAGTTGCGGCTCCATTACTTCTTGTTGGCTGTTTACCACCGGCGCATCGGACGTGGACCGATGGCTGCCCGACTTCAGAAACGGAGACCGCGTGCCTGAGCTGAAATTTGAACAGAAGGAAAACCTGTCCCGCGCACGAGACCGCGGCGCGCGCTGTCGGCGATCGCAGACGCGCTCGGCTCGGACGACAAGTTCGAACTCGAGCGAGGCCGGGAGAAGCTTGAACTCGAGTACCGGACGAGGTCCGAGTTTGAATGGGAAGTCGAGATCAAAGACGACGAAACCGAACTCGAAGTCGAGATTAAATGGTCAACCGCGACCGAGGGGCCCGCCTGAGAGGTGCCATTGACTCGGAGCACGCTCTCCGGACGTCGGTTGGAAGCACAAGTTCGGTCGTGCCGCTAGGCGCTAGGCAAAGTTGGGCTGGACAGGGGCCAGACGAAGAGCGGGATCGACGCGCACACGAGCAACTTCGAGAGCTACGCGGAGACGCGGGCTCTGCACGCGCGTAACGTAGTGGCGACGCGGGAGAGCACGGTCCCTTCCGAGCGCGAGGTCAAACTCGCCGCCGCGCCGTCCTTCCGCATGCCGAGCCTCGAAGGCCTCGCAGAGGGGACGACACCCGTACCCCGCGAGCCGGAGCGGCTCTCGACGACATATCTCGACACCGAGGACCACGTCGTCGCCCGCTGGGGTGTGAGCTTCCGGCATCGCCTCGGCGAGGGCTGGACGGTCAAGCTGCCCACCGACGACCACGGGACGCTCCTCGCGCGATCCGGAGATCACGTTCGCCGGCGAGCGCAGGCGTCCACCCCTGCGGCCGTCGATCTCGTGCGCGCTTTCATCCGGAGCGCCGGGTTGCGGCCCCAGACAAGCCTCAAGACACTTCGCCGCCGGACGGAGCTCCGCGATGCCGACGGGCGACTGCTCGCGGACGTCGTGGACGACGAGGTCTCGGTCCTCGAGGGACGCCGCATCGTGGCTCGGTTCCGCGAGCTGGAGATCGAGGTCGGGGACGACCTCGACTCCAACGCTGTCCTGGATGTGATCGTCGACCGGCTTTCGCCAAGCTGGGGCGGGCGCGCCGGAGCCCACGCCGAAGTACGTGCGAGCGCTCGGTCCACGATCGTCGCCGCCCGAGGTCCATGATTCCCCAGCTCGCGTCCGGAGCGACGGCCGGAGACGTCGTTCGATCGCGCGATCGCGGCGTCCGTGGTCCGGTTGATCCAGCACGACCCGGTCGTGCGCCTCGACGCCAGACCCCGAGGGCGTCCATCAGGCCGGCGTCGCGACGCGGCGCCTCCGCTCCGATCTGCTGAACATTCCGACCGCTGCTCGATCAGGGCTGGGCGGCGGCGCTGCCGGAACGAGCTCGGCTGGCTGGCCAGATCCTCGGCGAGGTCCGCGACGGCGACGTACTGCTCGAACGAATGCGCCGGCGCGCCGGCCCAGCTTCCGGAGCCGAGCAGCCGCGGTGCCGCCACGTGTGCTCGCGGCGCTCGAGGAGTCACGAGACAAGGCGCATGCGGAGACTCCTGGCCACGCTTCGCGACGAGCGCTACGTCGCGCTGCTCGACCGGCTGGTCGCGGCCGCCAACGCTCCTGCTCTCCTGCTCGAGGCGGACCTCCGGCACCAGCCATCCTGCCCGACCTGGTGCGCCGCCCGTGGGAGTCACTCGCACGAGCGGGTCAAGGAGCTGGAGCGACTCGCCTACGGACGCGGAGCTCCACGACATCCGGATCCGGACGAAGCGCGTGCGCTATGCGGCGGAGGCTAATCGCCCCGCTCGTCGGGAGAGCAAGCTCGTGCGTTTGCCCGAGCCGCTGCTGCCTCCAGGAGCGAGCTCGGCGACCTGGAACGACGCGGTTTTCGCGGAGCTGTGGCTCCAATCATGGGCGCGCGGAAGTCGATCGATGCCCGGCGTCTTCGCAGCCGGCGAGCTCGCCGGTCTCGAACGCGCGTCGGCCGGCGCAGCACCGGTCTCGCTGGAGGAATGCGTGGAAGGAGCTCTCTCCGTCCGAGACTCCGGTCGTGGATGTGACCGAGACGGTGGTCCGCGCCGCCGGTGGGCTCGTCAGGCGGCGCGACCAGAGCGGCGTCGTCGAGATCGTCCTCGTCCATCGACCGGCGTACGACGACTGGGCCTTTCCGAAAGGGAAGCTCGACCCCGGCGAGAGCGAGCGCGAGGCCGCCCTGCGCGAGGTGCAGGAGGAGACGTGCGTCTGCTCTGCCGGCTCGAACGCGAGATCGGGATCAGCTCCTATCGCGACGCGCGCGGTCGCCCGAAGACCGTTCGCTACTGGGAGATGGCGCCAGTCGGCGGTGTGCTCGCACCGGCGAACGAGGTCGACGACGCGCGCTGGGTCGCCCTCGCCGACGTCGCCCGCGGCGCTCACGTACCGACGGGATCGCGACCTTCTCGCGCAATTCGGAAGCGCTCGGACGAGGCCCCTCCGGTCCCGTGGATGACGACGTCGATTCCCTCGTCGGCGCTCCCCGTCGTCGCGAGCCGCTGAGACAGGGCGAGCGCGCGCGAGGAGAGCCGCTCGACTCGAGACGCAGGCGATCCGCTCCCGCGATCGACCGGGGCGGCGGGGACTTCTGGCGACCTCTGGGCACTCGAATGGAAGGGGCGGGATCTGCCTCCAGGTCATCCGTTCGGGTTGATGCGCCGGCTTTCCCGCTGCGATCAAGCTCGCTGGTTACTGGCCGAGCGATCTGGCGGCGCAGCCTGACGCCGTCGTCTGACGACTAACAGCCCGGAAAGGGTGCCATGGCCCCGGCGCGTTTCCATCACGCTCGCTATCGAGGCGGAGCGTCGTGGGCTGAGTCCAGACGAAGAACTCATCGGATAAGCTGGCGAGCGTGCCGAGGAAGCCGGTGGGCCATGTTCAGTGCTGCCTCGAGCGCGTCGAAAGAGTAGCTAAGGCGCAGGCCGCCGAGGCGCGCGGCGGCGGGCGACCTCGAGCACGGAGAAAGGCGAGAGCGCGACGTCAATCCGGGGCGCAACGCCGAGCCCAACAGGCCGAGGACAATGCGGTGTCGGCCGTCGACTTCGCGTACCTGCAATCATGGAAGGCCGAGGCCGAGTTTTGGACGCCGCACTCGCACGCGCAGAAGCCGACGAGTTGGCGTCGACGCAAGCCTGAGGCACTGAGGGCTTCGTGGGTGATCGCTGGGACACCGGACGAACCGAGGCGTTCAGCGACGGCGTGTTCGCGATCGCGATCACGCTGCTCATCCTCGAGATCGCGGTACCCGAGTCCGAGTTCGACAATCTCTGGCGCGGCATCGCCGCATCAGTGGCCCGCCTACCTGGCGTACGCGACGAGCTTCATCACGATCGGAGGGATCTGGCTGGTCCACCACGGGATCTTCCGGCGCTTGCAGTACGCGAACAGCCGCGGTGATGCGAATCAACCTGGCGCTGCTGATGGCGGTCTCGTTCCTGCCCTTCCCGACCAAGCTCCTGGCCGAGGCGATCCACGACAGGGACGCCGGAGCGCGCCGCCGTCATCTTCTACGGCGCGACGCTGCTCGTGATCTCGCTCCTGTTCAGCGCCCTGTGGGGAGTAATCAGGCGCGACCGCGACCTGCTCAAGCCGGAGGTGAGCGAGCAGGAGATCAACGCGATGCTGGTCGCGACGACGCCGAACCTCGGCTTCTACGTCGGCGTGATCGTGCTCGCGATTTTCGCCCCAAGGGTGGCCGCGTTCGGCTATCCTGGTGATCGCGATCGTCGCCGTGCTGCGCGCGCGTGGCGACCAGGCAACGCCAACCCAGATCGCCGGTCGGGCGTAACGGCCGCCACCTGGAGGATCGTCGCCGGCGGCGACGATCCGTGAAGATCCGTTTCACCGTCGGATCGGCGGACGAGGCAGGCGCAGGCGCAGAGTAGGCTCGCCGGAGTGCGTAACGACCCGTTCGACCTGACGTCGAGGCCCGAGGTCATCGGCCGTATCGTCACCGCGACGGTCGCCTTGGTCTGTGCTGCTGATCGTTTACGACGGCTGGGCTGCCCTGAAACCGTTCGACGTCGTTCTCGTCATCGTCGGTCCGGTTGTCGCGATCTGCACGACGCACATCTTCTCGAACAGTCTCGTTCAGCTGGTAGCGCTCGGACAGACGGCCGACGATGCAAGAGTGGCTCGTCACGCGCGCTTCGAGTCGCGGTTCCTCCTGCTCGCCGTCCCACCGCTGGCTGTCCTGCTCGTTCTCCATCTTGCGAATGTCGCGCTCACCGACGCGATCCGCGTGGTCATCTGGCTGGAAGCGGCTCTCGCTCACCTTCTGGGCCGGACGGGCAGTAGTAAGCTCAGCCTGCTAAGACAACTGCACGCGCTCTCGGTCCTCGCGGGTCTCGTCATCAGCGGCAGGGTGCTCCTGCACCAGGTCATCCTGGAGCTGGCGGAGGGCACCTGCTGAAGCGCCGACGGCGAAATCCGCCACGCCACGCTACACGCAGATCTGTCAGACGCCCACCTCGACCTTGACGCGGCCGGATGCCGCCGCTGCCTTGAGCGCGTCGTAGTCCAGGTCGTTCTGGTCGGCGTAGGCCTCGCCGAACGCGGCCAGCGCCCTGTCGAGTCGCGTCGGATCGCTCCGAGGTAGCTCGCGATCGCGATCGCGTCCCCGGACCGGGCGTGGCTCTTGGCGAGCGCCGCGCCGCAGAGCTCGTGCGTACATCCTCAGCGACTCCGGGTTCATCGTCTCGACGATCGCCGAGCCCTTCGCGTCCCAGAGCTGGCGGACGTAGAAGTCGCGCTCGACGCCGTCGAGGTCGGTCGCACGCAGCCAGCCGAGCATGATGTCGCTCGCGGCCTGGGTCAGCCGCTGGCCCTCGACGACCCGCTGGCCGTGCTGGGAGAACGCGCTCGTGCCGAGGAACGGCTCGAGCACCGATGCCTGCGCCTCCTTGACCTGGAGGAACAGAGGATCGCTGTCGTCGCGGCCGAGCATGAGCACGATCCAGGCGCGCGTGCCGACGCTGCCGACGCCGACGACCTTCCGCGCCGCGTGGACGTAGCGGAAGCGCTCGAGCAGCCGCCGGCGGTCGCCCGGGCAGCGTCTGCCGGTAGGAGCGGACGAGGCCGTGCAGGAACTCGTCGAGCCCGCGCGCGCTCGCGCCGGCTGTACGAGCTCCTCGATCGGGACGATCAGCGGCGGGTCGCTGACGATCCGCGGCTCGCCGTCGACGAGCTCGGTGAGCTTCGCGAACGCCTTCGAGGCTGTCCTTCGATCCGGGCCTTGGCGACGTTCGCGCTCGCGCCTGCTTCCGCTGCTTCTTGTCCTGCCTGCTGCCGGAACGACCGGCGATCTCCGTCCACCTCGATCCGCGCGTACCACGAGCTCGAGGGTGTCCATGCCGGCGAAGCCGCTTCATCGCCTTCCGGTAGGCCCGGGTCACCGCGCGGTTGATCGTCTGTCGCTGCTTGGCGTCGAAGCCGCGGTCACGGCCGGCGACGGCGAAGCTCGCGACCAGCCGCTTCACGTCCCACTCGAACGGGCCCGGCAGCGTCTCGTCGAAGTCGTTGATGCTGAACACCAGCCGCCGGTCGGGCGAGGCGAACGCGCCGAAGTTGGACAGGTGCGCATCCCCGCAGAGCTGGACGTGCAAGCCCGGTCCTGGGCGTCGCCGCGAGATCGGCCGCCATCAGGTAGGCCGCGCCGCGGTAGAACGTGAACGGCGACACGAGCATCCGCCCGTAGCGGATCGGGACCAGCTCCGCCACGCGCGTGGCCGCCTGCTCCCCGAGCAGGTCGACCGGATCGCGCCGAGTTCGACAGGCGGAGCCCACTCGCCGAGGACCGCCCGCCCGACCTCGGCCCGTGCCGTCTTCCCCCGCGCCACCCGCTCGCCCGGCGTGAGATGCTGGCGATGACCTTCGCCCGAGACGGCCGAGCGCCTCGCGGTGCTGCCCTTCGCTGAAGGCTTCGCCCGCGCTCGGCGACGCCGTTGGGCGCAGCCAGCTCCATCGGCGGGCTCGGCGGCTCGGAGGCCGATTCCTCGTCTGACGGTCGCAGCCTCCGCATCGCCGTCGTCGGGCGACGCGTCGCTCGAGCGGCTCACGGCCAGAACCGCTCGTCGACTCGACTGGCCGGCATCGCGTGTCCTCGGCGGTGCGATCGATGTCCGTCATGACCGCTCCTCTCTCGCCGTGACGCCCGCCTGGCCGGCGGTCGCGTTGCGTTCAGGCTCTTTGCGGCTACGCGGTCGCGCCCGGCCTGGTTCTCGCTCGCAGCGGCCTTGACCTGGTCTGCGCTGTCCGAGTCGACCTTCTCCTTCGTGACGTTGCTGGCGTTCGAGAGTGCCTTGTCGATGTCGTCCTCCCACTGCTCCTCGAAGATCGCCACGATGCCGGAGCTGTTGAGCGGCAGCGTGTCGTCCACGTCGGCCTTGATCTCCTCCTTCTCGGCCGTGCGACACGAGCGCGCCGGCGCCCGCTCCGATGCCCGCGCCGACCGCCGCGCTGGCAAGCAAGGCGGGCGGGAAGATCAGTCCGACGACCGCGCCTCCGACCGCGCCCCAGGCGGCGCCCTTGCGGGTCTCGTGGAAGTCGTCGTCGACGTTGATCTTCCCGTCGGCGCCGCGGCTGACGAGGACGAGCCCGTCGACCTTGATCACATCGTCTTTGGCGAGTTGCTTGATGGTGTCCCAGTCGCCTCGGGCGGCGATCCGGATCGGGGTACGTCGCGACGTAGAGATCGACAGGAGCCTCGGTGGCAGATGCCATGGGTCTCCTCCTTTCTGAATCGGGGCCTGCACACGACCGGTCGTTCGAGTCCTGCGTCCATCAATCTACGCGGGTGTTCGCGGCACCGCCTCGTCCGATCTGGACGATTTTCGGTGCAGCGACGCTGTCGCCGAGCGGGTTGAAACGGATGCGGTCAGCTTCTCTGCCTCAGCTACCGCCCAGGCTCTGGCAGGAGTCGGTGCTCTTGAACGCCGACCCGAGCGATCCGCCCGCGCCCTTCAGGCTGCTGATCGCCGACTTGGTCTCGCTCGCGAGGCTTTGCACCTGAGGCGCGAGCGTCGCGACCACCGCGCTGACGGCGGCGACCGACGCGTTGGCCTGGATCGATGCGGAAGCCGTCTGCGCGGCGGCGATCGTGTTGTTGATGTCGGTCGTGAGCTGATCGAGTTGCTGCTTGGCGGCTTGTCCCTCCGAGCTGTCCGGGGGCGGGACGGCCTTGATCTCGCGACACGAGCGTGTTCGTCGCGTCCTCGGCCTGCGTGACCTTCGTCTGGAGCGCGGCCTGCGAGACTCCGCCGCTGAGGCTCGTGGCGATGTCCTTCATCTGCTGGCCCCAACTGCCGATCGCGCTGCAGACGCTGTTCGCGTACGCCTCGTTGGCCTTCGTGTCGGAACTGCTGCCGCAGCCGGCCGCCAGCGGGGCCAGGACTGCGACCAGGGCCAGAAGCGGTGCCGCGGTGGCCCATCGTCCGGCACGACGACTACGACCTCGAGCCTGCGCATCAAGCATCGTGAAACCTCCTTGAGGTCTGGATCGAATCGAAAACCGAACGGCTCCGGAAAAAGCCATGCCGACGCCGCTGGAGCGAGTAGGTCGCTCCGTCACCAGATCAGTACCGTCGCTCTTCGCGGCGCGCTTGACGCAGCGTCGATGGCGGCGAATCACGCCCAATCCGACCCACACCAACGCACCGACCAGCGCAATCACGAACGTATACAGCCAAAGCGGCCAGGTGAAGCTCCAGAACAGGAAGTCGAGCCTTACATCCTCGGTGTTCTGGATCATGAAGATCAGCAGCAGTCCGACTCCCGTGAGCCCGGTGATTGCCCACCGCCGAGCCGACGCCCCTGTCCTTGCGCCGGACCGTTCCTGCTGTCACTCAGGACTCGGTTCAGCCATGACAGCCTCCCCTTCGCGTCTCTGGATTCCAGAACACGAGGTTGCCGACATCGGCCCATCCTCCGGATGCTCGCTGAGGCCTACGTAAGCCAGCTTGTCACGACGTTAGGCCGGATCCGCGTCATCGCTCATCATGCTGTTCGGGTGATTCGTACCAGCCTGTCGGGTGTTTGCATTACTGCCAGCCGGATGTCTTTCGTCTTGACAATGTGGCGCGGAATCCTTGGGCATACGCACATTGCGCCGGTGCTCGACCGAGCGCGGGATACTCGCCCACTCGCCGCGTCCGTCGCTGGGGGCTTTCGCGGTCATTAACCAGAGGATCAGGGAGCGCCCCGTGCCGGGTCTCGTAACGGTTCTACCGCTCGCGGTCGCTGATGATCGCCAGGCCCCGCAGATCAATGCACCCGTCAGCTTCCTCGCGACCTGAGCGAGAACTGGCGGAAGAACTCGGCCGCCACTTCCTCGGCGGCGCACCGCTCTAGCCGTGACGTTCTTCGTCCACGCTCGCCTACGTCTCGTGGTCAGGGTGCTGCCTAAAGGTCGCTGCATCTCTCGCTCGGGCGACCGCGAGTCCACAGAGTCGGAGTGCCAATAAGGGGATCACCGTCCTCGCGATCCTGGTCCTCCACTTGTCCTCCGCCGCGAATTCAACACCTTCCGTACCCGGAAGACTGCGGAAGCCACCCGAATGGATGCGGGCGAAGCTGGAGAGCGCGACCCCGAAGAAAGTCGTTCAGACCTCGACGCCTTAGCGCTTGGACTGTTCCCGGGGACATCATCACTGAGACCGTTGTCGGCATCTCACTGCCTTCTCTAGAACGCGGCGAAACGGCTAAATTCAGTACTGCCTTCCGCAGTCGTGCTTCTCACCCTGTTCTTCCGAAGCGGTGCCGAAGCTCTCATGGTCCTGTGTTTTGAAGGCGAAGCCAGGGCGGAGGATCGATCATTCGAAAGTGCGCGAGCTGGACCGTGACCGGCAGCTTTCCTGGATCATCCAGCGAGGTCGTGATCGGGCTCTTCATCGCCATCGAGCTCAAGAGCCTCGCGGCATCCTAGGCAGCTGGGACGCCTGAAGAGTGGCAAAACCGGATTCAGCTCCCTGTCATGGCGCGGCTCGGTAGTACTCGTGCCGGGAGGCCGCCGAGTCGGTCGCGGCGCCTCATCGCGCCGAGCAGCGGCGCGAAGGATCCGTTGATCGCCTAGGGCGCCGTGCGCTGAAGGGCTCGATGGGCTCGAGGAGCCGCGGACGAGGCGTCCCGGGCGCCACCAGGATCTTGCGGTAGGCGTTCGCATTCGCGTAGCCGTGTTGAGACCGTTGAAGAGATCCGCCCACGTCGGCGGTCAGCTGCCGGTGACGGTCGCATTCCCGTCGGTCAGTCGAGCGGCCAGACTGCGGCACGCCGCGCCCAGTCATTCATCCCGCCCGGATGACGAGCTCTCGGGCCAGTCTGCGTCACGATTCGTGGGTGGTCAACCGAATGCGACTGGTCGGGTGCCTCGGCGGGTTCCTGGTGCGGACGCCGTGAGCCTCCTCTGGGCCGGTCTCATCGTCGCGTGGTCGTCGCTGCCCTTGCGATCACGGCGATGCTGCTCGTCCGCCGCCGAGCCCCGGACGGAAGCTACTTCGAGGACGGAGACCGCGCCGCCGGGGTCTTCGGCGTGCCTCGCGACGGGGTTCGCCGTGCTCCTCGGGTTCGTCGTCTTCCTTGCGTTCGAGAGCTACGACACCTCGCGGAGCGGCGCCGAGACGGAGGCGCAGATCGTCACAGCAGCAGTTCGAGACGGCGCAGTTCTTCCCGGTCGCCGCTCGTGCTGCCCTCTCAGGCGAGCTCGTCTGCTACGCGCGGACGGTGATCCACCAGGAGTGGCCGCAGATGCAGGCGGGCACTCTCGGCGACACGGCCAATCCGTGGGGCGTCGCCACGTTCCGCACCCTCAAGACGGTCGAGCCGCGGTCCGCCACTGAGCAGGCTGCGTTCGCGAAATGGCTCGACCAGCGCTCCGACCGCGAGAATGCGCGGTCCGACCGGATCCACGGCGCCGAGGGAGTGATCCCGGTGCCGCTCTGGATCGTGCTGCTGCTCAGCGCGGCGATCATCTTCGTGTTCATGCTGTTCTTCGCCGACAGCGCCGAGCGCGTCGTCGTGCAGGCGACGATGATGGGCGGCGTGGCGATCGTGATCTCGTCGACGCTCCTGCTCCTGTGGTTCCTCGACAACCCGTACCACGCCGGCATCGGCGGCCTCCGGCCCGTCGCGATGGAGCGCGGAACCCGGATTCTCGACCAGGAGGCGGCGGTCGTGGGCGGAAAGCTACTGGTCCCGTGCGACGAGCGAGGGACTCCGCGTGCCGGCTGAGACGGCCACGCAACCTTGCGCTACTGATGGCGGTTTTCGTTCCTGCCCCTTCCCGACCAAGCTCCTGGCCGAGGCGATCCACAGACGCCGGCTGCGGAGCCGTCAGCAGACTGCAACAGGCGGTCGGCTACCTATCGCGGGTAGAACAACTGTGCCAGCGCTCCGGTCTTGAAGTCGTCCGGAGCGAGCGCTACGTCGCCCGAGAAGGGTAGGTGAGGTCGACGAGCACCACAAGCGAGATCGCGACGACGATTTGCGATCGCGGCCGGGCCGAGCACGTGAAACCAGAAGTTTGGTGATCCGACGAGCACGGCGTAGGCGACAATGACAAAGCTGCTGAACAGGATACGAACGGCGATGTCCCCGGAAGCCCGCCGCCGGGTTTTTGAATCCGATTTCGGCGAGCGTCCGAGAGCGTCGTTCAACTGCCTCGCGGCGGTCGTCGTAGACAACGTGTGCCGCGCCGTCGGAATCTATGGCAAGCGGTGGTCAACGACGAATGGCCAGAGACGCACCATGGCCAGGACAACGCTTTCGCCAAGAATGGATTGAAAGCATCTTCGTCGCGTTTCGGACGGTCAAGCCGAGATCACACGCGGCAACGGCATTCTTCGAGCAATACTAACCAGTTCAAAGACG